>Ga0208648_1000734_pt1 | contig 30626 bp, 27 predicted proteins | sample AntAceMetag02UKL_FD_184772 | JGI IMG/M metagenome (GOLD analysis project Ga0208648, IMG submission 184772) | Saline lake microbial communities from Ace Lake, Antarctica - Antarctic Ace Lake Metagenome 02UKL (SPAdes) (version 2) | ecosystem: Environmental > Aquatic > Non-marine Saline and...
AAACAGTACGATAGATACTTTCTGTTGAAAATGCCTTTTTTACACAAAAAACCTGTCAAGAACTTTTTTAGTTTTTTTGGCTGTTTATCTAAAAAATTAGACTTTCCCTGTAATTTATACCGGATACGATTAAAGGATAAGCGAAAAAATATCAAGCCTATAGCAGTTAGCCCAATTGAGCCAATGCCTCCAGTCGGCAGCTTCTTATTTGACCCTGAGGGCTTAAGAGATCCTTTTAGACCGATCGAGAAAAATGACGAAACTATAGTTGCCCAAGCTATTTCTGCAAATGGAATACATCCTGATTTTAGTCGCCATAAAGAAGAATTAGAATACTATTCATTAGATACTTTTAGAATGGTTGGAACTGTGAAAATAAAAAATGTTTTATGGGGCTTGGTTAAAGGCAGTGATGGCACTATCCATCGTGTGCGCGAAGGGAATTACTTAGGCATGAATTATGGACGGATATTGCGTATTTTGCAGGATAAAATTGAAATAATGGAAATTATTCCAGATCACCCTGGTACATGGCGTGAAAATCAAACATCAATAGCGCTATCTGAATGATCTGGAGATTGATATGAATATTAAGCAAGGTGGTTTTTGTATGAGCTTTTTAAAGCGGTGGTCGTTATTGCGTGTTTTTGCAATGTGCGGATTATTATTGGGGCAAGTTTCTCTGGTAGAGGCTCAAGAGCTTGCACTAAGTTCGGTAAACCTGAATGCATTGTCTGGTGATAACTTGCAGTTGACCTTTGAAATGACAGGTGAAGTTGCAAAACCGAAGGTATTTCATACAGATAATCCGGCAAGAATAGTTTTAGATTTTGCTGGTGTCAAAAGTGCATTAAAACAGAAAAAAAACATAATAAATGCTGGTGGTATTGATAGTTATGTTGCAATTGAAGCTAATGGTCGGCTGAGGGTTGTTATTAATCTTGTAAAACTCGTCCATTATGATGTTAGAGTCCAGGAAAACCGTGTGATTGTAGCATTACGTAGTTCGAGTAGAATGGCCCGAGATAGCCATGAAGAATTAACTAAAAAAACCTTAACTCAATTTGCTGCATTAATACCTGAACAAGCAATTAATAAAATTGATTTTCGCCGCGGAAAAAATGGGGAGGGCCGTTTATTAATATTCTTATCTAACCCTAATACCGTGGTTAATACCCAGGAAAAATCTGGAAAGATTGAGTTAAGCTTTTTAAACACTAAGTTGCCCCAGGCGTATGCCAAAAAAATGGATGTGCTTGATTTTGCCACTCCGGTATCAATAATAGAGGCAAAAGAGGTCGGTACTAAAGTAAATGTAATAATCACTCCGGTAAATAGCGATTTTAGTTTTTCTACATTTCAATCGGATGATTTGTTAACAGTAGAAGTAAGACCTATTACAACAGCTGAAGAGTTGGAGAAACGCAAGAATAAATTTCCCTTTAGTGGTGAACGTTTATCATTAAATTTTCAGGATATAGAAATTCGTTCGGTATTGCAGATTCTGGCGGATTTCACTGATCTAAATATTGTTGCTTCTAATGCAGTTACCGGGAACTTGACCTTACGTTTGAGTGATGTGCCCTGGGACCAAGCTTTAGATATTATCTTGAAATCTAAAGGATTGGGAAAAAGAGAGTCTGGAAACGTTATTCTCGTGGCACCGAATGCGGAGATTCTTATATTAGAGGAGGAAGAGTTGAAATCGCAACAAGTGTCTGAGCGATTAGAACCTTTAAAAACGGAATATATTCAAATTAATTATGCCAAAGCTGAAAATTTTAGAAATATCTTAAATGGTTATTCTTCATTTAGTGCGAATGGTTGTACTGTATCATCAGCAACCGGCAATAGTGGTGCAGGCGGCTCAAGTGGCGGTATCGGCGGTGGCGGTATCGGCGGTGGTGGTATAGGAGGCGGTATCGGCGGTAGTGTCGGCGGTATGGGAATCGGGGGTGTAGGTAACCGTGGAAACAATAGCCAGAGTGTTAATTACTCTCTTTTATCAGAGAGAGGCACTGCGATAGTTGATTCTCGCACTAATACCTTAATTGTTAAGGATACTGCTAAGAGCCAGGAAGAAATCATGCAAATGATACAGAAATTAGACCGACAAGTGCGTCAGGTTCTAATTGAAGCCAGGATTGTCATAGCGGAACAAGGTTTTGCTCAAGAATTAGGTGTTAAATTTGGTGCGGCATATGTGGGTAAGAATGGTTCGGTTGGTGCGACCACAGGAAGTAACCCCAATAATGGCACGCCTGGGGATATAGTGTCACCAATATTGTCTAACCTTGCGGTCTCTAATCCCTATGGTGCTTTAGGTATGACTCTGGCAAGTGGTGCAAATTACGTACTGAATCTGGAAATTTCTGCATTACAGGATGACAGTAAGGCACAGTTTGTTTCAAACCCTAAAGTGTTAACGTCAGACCGTTGTCTGGCTAGAATAGAACAAGGTCAGCAGATACCATACCAAACAGTTAGTCAAAATGGAACACAAACTCAATTTCAAGATGCTTCAATAATTTTGGAGGTGACACCACAAATTACGCCGAGTGGTAGTGTGATTATGGATTTATATATTACCAAGGATTCTCCAGGGGCGGCTACTCCTGGCGGTCTAGCAATTAATACACGACAAGTTACTGCCAGTGTTCGAGTGGAAGATGGTGAGACAATTGTAATAGGGGGGGTATATGAAGGTGATACGGCAAATCTTGTTAATTCAGTTCCATGGTTTGCTGATTTGCCACTGGTAGGCTGGATGTTTAGAAAAACCACAAAAAGTGACTCTAAAAAAGAACTATTGGTCTTTATTACCCCTAAAATTACTAAAGATTCGATGAAAATGCGTTAGTAAACTTCAATTGCAACAAAAAAAGGGGCATAATGCCCCTTTTTTTATGAATAAAAATGTTAATGAATAAAAAAAATATATATTTAATCGGTTTGATGGGTGCCGGAAAAACTACGGTAGGTCGCCTACTGGCAAAGTCCTTAAGTATGCCATTTTATGATAGTGATAAGGCTATTGAAGATATAACAGGTGTCGATATAGCTACTATCTTTGAATTTGAGGGGGAAAAAGGCTTTCGGATTAGAGAAAATAAAATGATCAAGGAGCTAACTGAGTTAGAGGATATAGTCTTGGCAACTGGTGGAGGAGTGATTTTAAATGCTGAAAATAGAGCGCAACTAAAAGAAAATGGTTTTGTTGTTTATTTGCAGTGCTCAGTCGATAGAATTGTCGATCGTACATCGCGAAATTCTCAACGACCTTTACTCAATGTTGATAGTCCCAGAGAAAAAATACAAACGCTATTGAATGAGCGTGAGTGTTTGTATCAGTCATGTGCAGATTTTGTGATTGATAGTGGGCAAATACAAAGTAAGGTAGCAGTAAAAGAAATTCTTAAAGAATATATGAGTAGACTCAATTAATGATAGATACTATGCAGGTTCAATTGGGAGATAGGAGCTATCCAATTTATATGGGTGCGGATAATCTGAGTAAAGCAGAATTATTAACTAGACATATAAAATCAAAACAAGTACTCATTGTGACTAATGAAACGATTGCACCCTTGTATTTAATGCAAGTAACCACGCATTTACAACTGTATCAATTAGAGGTCGTAGTATTGCCGGATGGTGAACAATACAAGACTTTAGCTACAATGGAAACTATTTTTGCAGCTTTGCTGAGTAAACAGTTTAGCCGAAATGCAACAATAATAGCCTTGGGTGGCGGTGTGATCGGAGATATCAGTGGCTTTGCAGCTGCCTGTTATCAGCGTGGAATTCCTTTTATTCAGATTCCTACTACATTATTAGCGCAAGTTGATTCATCTGTCGGCGGAAAAACAGGTGTTAACCATGCGCTAGGTAAAAATATGATTGGCGCATTTTATCAGCCGCAATGTGTGATCATTGATGTCAATGTACTACAGACATTAGATAATCGGCAGTTGGCAGCAGGTTTGGCTGAAGTTATTAAGTACGGTCTAATTCGAAGCGCAAGTTTTTTTGCCTGGATAGAAGCTAATATTGAGAGCATATTAGCTAGAGATCAAGACGCATTAACTTATATTATTGAGAAATCCTGCCAAAACAAAGCAGAAATCGTTGCTAGCGATGAACGCGAATCTGGTATTCGAGCAATACTAAATTTAGGTCATACTTTTGGTCATGCGATAGAAACAGGAATGGGCTATGGAAGTTACTTACATGGTGAGGCTGTTGCAATAGGGACATGTCAGGCCGCTGATTTATCAAGGCGTTTGGGCTGGTTAAATGATGCTGATGTAAATCGAATAGTGGCTCTTTTTAAGAAAGCTGGATTACCTACGGAGCCCCCGGCAGACTTATTGGCAGAGGAATTTATAAACTTAATGGCGGTAGATAAGAAAAATATCGATGGTGAAATACGGCTGATTTTACTTAAAAAAATAGGTCAAGCTAGCTTGCCTGTCAGTGTAGAAAAATCTGTATTACTTGAAACATTGAACCATTATGGGCGTGGACAATAATATCCCTGGCTAGCTGCTTTTACATTAAAACTCCTGAACTAGTAAGAAATCAAGAAACATAGTGTTACCTACAAAAATAAGTAAATTGTACAAGGACTAAGACAAAACATGAGTAATTTAAAAAACGATAGATTCATTAAGGCTTTATTAAAACAACCAGTGGATAAGACGCCAGTATGGATGATGCGTCAGGCTGGAAGGTATTTGCCAGAATATCGCGAAATACGTTCCCAAGCAGGTAGCTTTATGAATCTGTGTACCAACCCTGAATTAGCGTGTGAAGTTACTTTGCAACCTTTGGAGCGGTTTGATTTTGATGCAGCTATCTTATTCTCAGATATTTTAACGATCCCTGATGCCATGGGCTTGGGACTGTATTTTAGCGAAGGCGAAGGGCCACGTTTTGAAAACCCCGTACGTACTGCAGCAGATATAGAAAAGTTGCCTATTCCTGACCCAGAGATAGAATTGAAATATGTTGTGGATGCGGTACGCTTAATAAGAAAAAATCTCCAAGGGCGAGTGCCATTAATTGGTTTTTCGGGTAGTCCGTGGACGCTGGCAACCTATATGGTTGAAGGGAGTAGCAGCAAAACCTTTTCTAAAGTTAAGGGTTTAATGTTCGAACAACCGCATTTAATGCATAAAATGCTGGATAAGCTGGCTCAATCAGTCGCAGTCTATTTGAATGCTCAAATTGCAGCAGGCGCTCAAGCTGTTATGCTTTTTGATACCTGGGGTGGTGCCTTAGGAACTGAAGAGTATTTGGAGTTTTCCTTATATTATGCTCGGCAAGTGCGCTCATTATTAAATACTACTCAAAATGGCCAGCGAATACCCACGATTTTATTTACTAAAGGTGGGGGGCAATGGTTGGAGGCCATGGCTGATACGGGGTATGATGCCCTGGGTTTAGATTGGCAAACAGATATGCATCTGGCACGTACTCGAGTAGGTGATCGTGTTGCCTTGCAGGGGAATATGGATCCAATTACTTTGTATGCAAACCCTGATGTAATTAAGTCAAAAGTGGCGACTATTCTTGAGAAGTATGGAAAAGGCACAGGGCACGTGTTTAATTTAGGTCATGGTATATTGCCTGATATTAATCCTGCACATGTAAAGGCAATGGTCGATGCAGTACATGACTTAAGTGGGTCGTATCATAGTTAGGTGGGACAATGAAAAAAGTAGCAATAGCAATATCGATAATCTGCATTTTTGGCTTTAAACTTAATATAAGCCATGCTGAAAGTGTTTGGGATGATCCGATCATTGCGATAGAAGGCAACCGAATTGAAGCAGTGGTATACAGAAGTCCCACTTGTGGCTGTTGTAGTAAGTGGCTCGCGCATCTTAAGGCGCATGGTTTTAATGTGCAAGATAATGTAATTGAGGATATACAGCAGATCAAAGATAAATATGGTGTAAGTCGCTCATTGGCCTCTTGTCATACTGCTATTATTGATGGTTATGTAGTAGAAGGTCATGTACCAGCAAATGATATTAAAACCATGTTACGGGACAAGCCAGAGATTAAAGGATTGACAGTGCCTGGCATGGTGGTTGGTACGCCGGGTATGGAGATGGGAGGTAAAAAAGCACCATTTAATGTGATGGCTTTTGATAAGGATGGACAGGTGAAGCTTTATAAGGCATACGATAAATACTAATGATCAGTATGCGGTGTTGATGGTATTAAATTCAACTTATATTTTATATATAGCATTAGTTAAGCTATAGGCAGCTTATAAAACTATGGAGAAAATCGGATATTTTCTGGATATGGTTGACTTACAAAATAAGGTAAATGAATGATTATCGGGGTGCCAAAGGAAATTAAAATACAAGAATACCGGGTTGCTATCATTCCATCTGGCGTTTCTGAGCTTGTAAGATCTGGTCATACGGTTTTGATAGAGCGGGATGCGGGAATTGGTTCGGCTTATACGGATCGAGAATATGAGCAAAATGGTGCGAAAATAGTTTCTGCTAAAGAAGCCTGGGCTGCACAACTGGTTGTCAAGGTTAAAGAACCATTAAGCTCAGAATATCATTATTTACAAGGACAAATTCTATTTACATTTTTGCATCTCGCCGGTGTGGAAAAAGAATTAACTCACCGCTTATTAAATAGTGGTACCACAGCGATAGCATATGAAACATTAGAAGATGAGCAAGGACGCTTGCCTTTATTGGCTCCAATGAGTGCAATTGCGGGAAATATGGCCGCATTAGTTGGAGCCTATTATTTAGCTAAGTTTAACAATGGCAATGGCATGCAGTTAGGTAAAGTGTTTGGGACCCGACATGGTAAAGCGCTGGTGATAGGTGATGGAGTCGTCGGATTCCATGCAGCACATACTTTGAATGGTATGGGAGCTAATGTTTGTCAAGCTGGATTGTCCAAGCATAAAGGCAGTATGCAGCAGCCTGATGATATGGAGGGCGTAGAGTACTTTTATTCTACGGCTAAGGCTATTGCAAAAAATTGTGTAGATGCTGATTTAGTAATTGGCGCTGTATTAAATAAAGGAGCGAAGGCGCCTTATGTAGTAACGGAAGAAATGGTTAAGTCTATGCGTAAAGGGACAGTTATAGTCGATGTCAGTATCGATCAGGGGGGGTGTATAGAAACATCTAGAGCGACTACACATGATAGCCCTGTGTATGTAAAGCATGATGTGACTCATTATTGTGTTACAAATATGCCGGGGGCATATCCACGTACATCAACGATGGCGCTGTGTTTTAAAACCCTGATGTATATTCAGCTATTGGCTGATAAAGGAGTGCCAGGTATATGCGCGCAAGCAAATGTTTCTAAAGCTGTAAATATTTATAAATCAAGAATAGTAAATGAACAAATTGCAACAAGCTTAAATATGATTGAGGATTATATATCGCTCAATGAATTGTGCTAGTAAAGCAGGGCATTACTAGCATTGAGATTATAAATCAGATATTCCTGATATGCCATAAAGTGTCCAATTATCAGAGTCCATTATGCCTTCCAGGTCGTCGCCATTATCATATTTGATTTGACAGGCATATTTTTTGAAAAAAGCAGGCTCAGAATCTGTACTCAGCTCAATTTCAGCATTAATAATATATTGATAATTCCCCAGAGACCATGATTTTAAAGGTACAGTAGGGAAGATAATGTTAATATCGCTATCGACCTCATCTCTTACTGCTTTATTACACTGATTAAAAGCATAAGTTGTCATCGGCGTGGAGGACGGAAGTCTGCTTCCTTCGTCGCCAGTCTCTTCTAAGAAAAGGCTAGAAGAAGCGACCATCTCAGCAAAAGGGATAACTGCTTTGTATTGAAAAGCGAGTATGCCAACGAGGCAAGCTATAAAAATAAGAGTTTTTTTCTGCATGACTATAATGAAAATAAAAATGAAAGATATCCTGATTATAACAGATAAATCATGATGCGAAATGCTGGCCTTGATAAACGTATTTTACACCACCTATTATACGTACGATTACAACGATGGCTCTTCCAGCGTTTAGTGAACAAAAAAGAGTTGCAAAGAACGCCTGCTTGAATTGAATACTGAAGTTTCTGCCGTGTTTACTTTACGCACTAAATTGAGTCTTAATATCCTTACATTTAAAGAAACGCCGAATAATGTTGAGGTAACTGCGATGGATATGGGGTTTGTATATCAAAGAGCAATGCTTAAGTGCTTACCGGATGCCGAGTTTTGATTGTTTCAATATGCTAAAAAGAGTAATTACCGGCACTTTGGGGCAATGCTGACAGTGAGGTGACGGGGCAGAAGCAGGAACATTGTTTCAGTTGGCTGGCCAGTTGATATGACTAATATAAAGCGTTTTGCAAAATTATAAGGAACATAAAGCATGTATTTATAATTACGCCATAGGTTAACTTACATTAGCTTGAATTGAGGGCTGAAATGTAAGTAATTGCAGGTATTTATTTTAATAGCTAAGGTATGCACTAGTAGCAAAGGGTAGGCTGAAGAATAGTATGAAAAAAATTTTTAAAAAACGGTTTCTTATAAATTTATGAAAATCATGAGCTTAGTTTGATATCGTCGACTCAATGTTTATATGCATGTAGATTATCTTGACATAGAGTGTAAAGTTGATAAACTTAGCAGCACTCAAATGGAATGGTGTCATCATAATTAATGATGTTACAGGATGTATTAACGCTTTTGACATTTGTCGAAAGATTTAAATATTTACTTTTAGGAGGTAATAATGGCTGCTACAACTGATTCAGTGAAAGCTGACGCTTCAGAAGCACCACTGCTAAACAAAACAAACCTGATCGCAGGTTTTATGTTGTATTTAGTATTTTATTCGTTTATTCGTTGGTACGAAGGTGTTTACGGATGGTCTGCTGGTTTAGATTCATTCGCACCTGAGTTCGAAACATATTGGATGAACATGTTGTATATCGAATTAGTTGTTGAGGTAATACTTGCATCAACTATTTGGGGATACTTGTGGAAATCACGTGATCGTAAAGTTATGTCTATCACTCCTCGTGAAGAGTTGAGAAGACATTTTACTCATTGGACATGGTTAGTAATGTACGGTTGGGCTATCTACTGGGGTGCTTCATACTTCACAGAGCAAGACGGTACATGGCATCAAACTATTGTTCGTGATACTGACTTTACACCTAGTCACATCATCGAATTCTACTTGTCATATCCTATATACATTATTACTGGTGTTTCTGCTTTCTTATATGCAAAAACTAGATTACCTGCTTACCAAGAAGGTCTATCTATCATGTATATGGTATCAGTAATTGGTCCTTTCATGATTCTACCAAATGTAGGATTAAACGAATGGGGTCATACATTCTGGTTTATGGAAGAATTGTTTGTTGCACCTCTTCACTATGGCTTCGTATTCTTTGGATGGGCAGCTTTAGCGATTATGGGTGTTGTAAACACTGAAGTAGAAGCTTTAACTAAACTACTTAAAAAAGACTTAGCTTAATATAAAGCGAGCTTTTTAAATAATAGTAGAAAAAAACTTGTTATCTCCTTATCTCGCCATCTTGCGATGGCGAGGTTGAAGAGGGTAATGAAAAATAAAAATAATTTTTTGGAGGTAAGCTAATGAGTGCATCTCAATCAGCTGTACGTTCACGTGCTGAAGCTGTACAAGTTTCACGTGCGTTGGACTGGATGATTCTCTTTACACTATTCACTGCTGTACTTGGTGGGTATCATATTCACTACATGTTAACTGGTGGTGACTGGGATTTTTGGACAGATTGGAAAGATAGACGTTTATGGGTAACCGTAGCGCCGATCGTATCAATTACTTTTCCTGCTGCTGTTCAATCGATGCTTTGGTATCGTTACCGTCTACCTTTTGGTGCGGTAGTTGCTGTAATGGCTCTTATGATTGGTGAGTGGATTAACCGTTATTTGAACTTCTGGGGTTGGACTTATTTCCCAGTAAATTTCGTTTTTCCTTCTAACCTAGTTCCTGGTGCAATCGTTCTTGACGTTGTGTTAATGCTTTCAGGCAGCTTTATTTTGACAGCTGTAGTTGGTGGTTTAGCATATGGACTATTGTTCTATCCTGGTAACTGGCCAATTATTGCTCCTTTGCACGTACCTGTTGAATATAACGGTATGATGTTTACTTTGGCTGATTTACAAGGCTACCATTATGTACGTACTGGTACTCCTGAATACATCAGAATGGTAGAGAAAGGAACACTAAGAACATTTGGTAAAGATGTTGCTCCAGTATCTGCATTCTTCTCGGGTTTCGTTAGTATTATCATTTATTTCTTGTGGCATTATTTCGGACGTTGGTTTAACAAAACTGACTTCGTAGATCCTGCGGATATTTAATAATAACTAAAAATGCAATAAATATTTTATTTATTGATATAACGAAAATCAATTTCTCTAGTTTGGAGGAGATATATGAAAACAATAAAAGACAAGATAGCTAAACTATCATTTGTCGCATTGCTTTTGGCTGTAACATCTGCGATGTTCTACACGCCTACAGCATCTGCACATGGTGAAAAGTCTCAAGCAGCGTTCATGCGTATGCGTACTATTCACTGGTTTGATCTTAACTGGTCTAAAGATGAAGTTTCAGTTAACGAGACTATGACAATTTCTGGTAAATTCCACGTTTTCGCTGGATGGCCTGAAACTGTTGATAAACCAGATGTAGCTTTTTTGAACATTGGTATTCCAGGACCTGTATTTATTCGTGCAGGTTCTTGGATCGGTGATCAGTTAGTGCCTCGTTCAGTTTCACTTGAGCTTGGCGATACTTATGATTTTAAAGTGTTGTTAAAAGCACGTCGTCCAGGTGACTGGCACGTTCATACTATGATGAATGTTGAAGGCGGTGGTCCAATCATTGGTCCAGGTAAATGGGTAACTATTACTGGTTCTATGGGTGACTTCGTTAATCCTTTAACTACATTAACTGGTGATGTAATTGACTTAGAAGATTACGCTTTAGATAACGTATACTTCTGGCATGCATTATGGATGGGTATTGGTTTAGCATGGTTGCTATTCTGGTTTAAACGTCCTATGTTCATTCCACGTCATATCGCAATTACTTCTGGTAAAGCTGATACTTTAATCAGTGCTGGTGATAAGAAAGTTGCTATCGCATTTGCTGTTGGTACTATGGGTCTTGTAATGATGTCTATGGGTGCTACAAATGATAAATACCCTATTACAACTCCTCTACAAGCGGGTTTGATGCGTGGTATGGTGCCAATTGACTTGCCTGAAACTTCTATTACTGTAAAAGTTGAAGATGCTAGCTACCGTGTTCCTGGTCGTGCTATGCAAATGACTTTAACTATTACTAATGATGGTGATTCAGCGGTTCGTTTAGGTGAGTTCATGACTGCGTCTGTACGTTTCCTAGATCCTGATGTATTAGAAGATGAATCAGGTTATCCTGATGATCTTTTAGCTGAAGAAGGTTTAACTGTTTCTGATAATAGTCCTCTAGCTCCAGGTGAGACTAGAACTGTTGAAGTAACAGCTTCTGATGCAGCATGGGAAGTTTACCGTTTAGCTGATTTGATCTATGATCCAGATAGTCGTTTTGCTGGCTTACTATTCTTCTTCGACGAAGAAGGTACTCGTCAAATGATTATGGTAGATGCTCCATTAATTCCAACATTCATTTAATGAATAGAATACTTGGTTAATACTAAGTAGGAATTAGAAGTCTAGGCCCCTGTTACGTAAGTAACAGGGGCTTTTTTTTGTCTTTTATTATGTACTCGAGGCAAATAAAAGTTGTGAAATGTAAAAAAATTGTAAAAAGTTATATTAAAAAGGCATTGTTTGTGTCCGCAATAATGTAAACAGGTTATAATTGTAAAGTTATAAGTCTCATTAAGAATACACACTGGGTAAAAAGGATGCTAGGTAAGCTTGTTAAATTTGTTGTCGGTAGTCGTAACGATCGTTTAATTAAAAAGAAAAGCAAAACAGTAACGTCGGTTAATAAATTAGCTGAAGAATATGCACAATTAACAGATGCAGAACTACAAGCTAAAACTAAAGAATTTCGAGGTCGTTTAATCGATGGAGAAAACTTAGATAGTTTAATACCGGAAGCTTTTGCAACTGTTAGAGAAGCCTCATCTCGCGTATTTAATATGCGCCATTTTGATGTGCAACTTATTGGTGGGATGGTGCTAAACGACGGTAAGATTGCCGAGATGAAAACCGGGGAAGGCAAGACATTAATGGCAACTCTGGCTGCTTATTTAAATGCTCTTCCTGGAAAAGGAGTTCATGTTGTTACAGTAAATGATTACCTTGCAGCCAGGGATGCTGCGTGGATGGGAGAACTGTACGCTTTTGTTGGACTAACTACCGGCGTGATTATTAGTGATTTGGACCATGCACAACGTAAAACTGCATACGCGGCTGATATAACATACGGTACAAATAATGAATTTGGTTTTGATTATTTACGCGATAATATGGCATTTAGTCTTGATCAAAAAGTACAAAGAGATCTGCATTTTGCCATAGTGGATGAGGTAGACTCGATTTTAATTGACGAGGCAAGAACGCCATTAATTATCTCAGGGCCTGTTGAAGATAGTACAGAAAACTATATAAAAACAAATGCAATCGTTCCTTTTTTAATAAAAGTACAACGACAAGATGGCGAGAAAGAAGGAGAAGAGCTAGGCCCCGGTGATTTTACAGTTGATGAAAAATCCAGGCAGTTACATCTGACTGAGGCGGGACATATACATATAGAGCAACTGCTGGTAGAGCATGGTTTATTGGCAGAAGGTGCGAGTTTATATGAACCTGCCAACATTAGGCTTATGCACTATTTGAATGCCTCTTTAAGGGCGCATACCTTGTTTCATCGTGATGTAGATTATATAGTACAAAATAATGAAGTAATCATCGTTGATGAGTTCACTGGCCGAATCATGCCAGGCCGTCGTTGGTCAGAGGGTTTGCATCAGGCTATGGAAGCAAAAGAAGGCGTAAAAATTCAGGATGAAAATCAGACTTTAGCCTCTATCACTTTTCAAAACTACTTTCGATTATATGAAAAGTTATCAGGGATGACAGGTACAGCGGATACTGAATCATTTGAATTAAATAAAATATATGGTCTTGAGGTGGTGGTAATACCAACACACAGACCCATGCTAAGAGATGATAAAGGTGACTTGATTTACCTAACGGCTCAAGAAAAATATCTTGCTATTACTGAGGATATTAAGGATTGCGTAAAAAGAGGACAACCAGTATTAGTTGGAACAACATCCGTTGAAAACTCAGAATTAATCTCGAGCATACTGGATAAAGCTAAAATAAAGCATGAAGTACTCAATGCAAAACAGCATGAACGAGAAGCCCATATAATTGAGCAGGCAGGTATGCCCGGAGCAATAACAATTGCAACTAATATGGCGGGTCGTGGAACCGATATTGTTCTGGGTGGTAATTTAGATGCACAAATCCTGGCCTTAGGAGAGACTGCATTGCCAGCAGAAATAAATAAAGTCAAAGGAGATTGGCTAGACCGGCATGAGTGCGTGAAAAATAGTGGTGGTTTGCATGTTATTGGTTCAGAGCGACATGAATCACGAAGAATTGATAATCAATTGCGTGGACGTTCAGGTCGACAGGGTGATGCTGGTTCTACACGTTTTTATTTATCACTAGAAGATGACTTAATGCGTATCTTTGCCTCTGATAGAGTTGCGGGTTTAATGAAAAAACTCGGTATGGAGGAAGGTGAGGCAATTGAACATCCATGGGTGACACGCTCAATTGAGAACGCGCAGAAAAAAGTTGAAGGAAGAAACTTTGATCAACGTAAAGAAGTTCTTGCTTATGATGATGTGGCAAATGATCAGCGAAAAGTTGTCTATAAGCAGCGTGATGAATTAATGGCGTCTGACGATATTAGCGATATTATCGAAGTGATCCGCGAGGATGTTATTAATGACGTTATTACTAAATATATTCCCCCAAAAACAATGGAAGAGCAGTGGAGTATTGCGGGATTAGAAGCGCATTTACGAGATGAATTCGAGGTTGAAATACCCGTCGCTAAAATGTTAAAGGATGATGCAAGTTTACATGAAGAAACTTTACGTAAGGCAATTATAGGTGTTATTGCCAAAGAGTATGCTGAAAAGGAAGAGCAAATATCAGCCGATGTTATGCGCCACTTTGAAAAATCAGTAATGCTTCAAGTCTTGGATAATAGCTGGAAAGAGCATTTGGCTGCTATGGATAGCCTACGACAAGGGATTCATTTCAGAGGCTATGCACAAAAAGATCCGAAACAGGAATATAAGCGTGAAGCTTTTATAATGTTTGCTGGTTTACTGGATCAAATTAAATATGAAGTAGTTGGCATTTTAGCTAAAGTGAAAGTAACAAAACAAGAAGATGTAGATGCTATCGATGAACAACGTCAAACGCCTCAGGAAATGCATTTTGAACATGCCGATGCTGATAGTGGAATAGCTGAGTCAGATGGCGGCCAGGAAAAAAACCTGTCAGATGAATTGGAAGCTCCTTTTGTTCGAGAAGATAGAAAAGTAGGTCGAAATGAGCCATGCCCTTGTGGTTCAGGGAAGAAATATAAGCAGTGTCACGGTAAATTGTAAAATCTGAAAAATTTGCTAGCAAACGCATTGAGTATGCATCATTCGAAATAGCCAATGCCTCTCTAACCGAGAGGTTTGCGTGTCTCATTAAAGCTGTTGCTATGAACTTTAGCTCATAGCATTGTTAGTTTATGGAAAGCCGTCTCTAAAAGAACATAAAATAATTTTAAATTTTATCCTGTGAAATATAATGCCAACTAATATTTTTAAAAAAAGTAATCCTTGTTCTAGCATAACTAATTTACCAAAATTAGGGCTAGTAAAAAATGATTTTATTGCTGACTTTAAACGTTATTATAGTCATCGTTTAGGTCGCGATCAGAATTGTCGTTCACCGCATTATGCCTATGAAGCGCTATCATTAGCAATTAGTGATCGTTTAGTTGAGCGCTGGAAAGATACCTACAATACCTATAGAGAGACAGATTGTAAAAAAGCATACTATTTGTCTATGGAATTTCTAATGGGGCGTACGCTAAGTAATGCCATGCTGAATTTGGGTGTTACCGATGAGGTAACACAGGCGATGTATGAATTAGGTCTGGATATTGAAGAATTAATTGAAAGCGAGCCTGATGCTGGCTTAGGTAATGGTGGTTTGGGGCGTTTAGCAGCATGCTTTATCGATAGTTGTGCCACTTTACAGCTTCCCGTTACAGGTTATGGCTTACGTTATGAATACGGCATGTTTACGCAGGCCATCATTAACGGTGAGCAGGTTGAACGTCCTGATCATTGGCTGAAAAATGGCAATGTATGGGAAATAGAACGACCAGAATACACAAACCGTATTCAGTTTGGCGGTAAGGTCGTAGAAGTTATAGATGACAGGGGTAATAAGAAAAGGATGTGCGTTGATACGCATGATATATTGGCGGTGCCTTATGATACGCCGATTCCTGGCTATCAAAATGGCACGGTCAATACCTTACGCTTATGGAAAGCTACAGCCACTGAAGAATTTAAATTAGATGAGTTTAATGCTGGTGCGTATGCCGAATCAGTTGCTGCAAAAAATTCAGCTGAAAATATCAGCATGGTGCTTTATCCCAATGATGCCAATGAAAATGGCAAGGCATTGCGTCTACAGCAACAGTATCTATTGGCATCAGCAAGTTTACAAGATATCGTTGCCAACTGGGTAGGACGGCATGGGAATGATTTTACCCATTTTGCAGCAAAAAATTGTTTTCAATTAAATGATACCCACCCGAGTGTCGCGGTGGCCGAATTGATGCGTCTGTTAATTGATAATCATGGCTTAAAATGGTCTGAAGCCTGGGCTATAACCCAGAAAACCATGGCATATACAAACCATACTTTATTACCTGAAGCATTAGAAAGATGGTCAGTTAGTTTATTTGAGCGTTTATTGCCAAGAATAATGGAAATTATTTTTGAAATAAATGCACATTTCCTGGCCGAGGTATCTACACACTGGCCTGCAGATACTGACCGTTTGGCTCGTATGTCTTTGATTGAAGAAGGGCATGGAAACAAGCATGTCAGAATGGCGTATCTTGCAATTGTAGGTAGTTTTTCTGTTAATGGTGTTGCTGAGTTACATTCTAAATTATTGCAAGAAGGTTTATTTAAAGATTTCTATGAATTATGGCCTGAAAAATTTAATAATAAAACCAATGGAGTAACACCTAGGCGTTGGTTGGCTGCTTGTAATCCTGAGCTAGCGCATTTTATTACTGAGACAATTGGTGATAAGTGGATTACTGACTTGTCAGAATTGAAAAAATTAGAAAAATTTCTTGATGATAAGAAATTTTGCAAAAAATGGTATGAATTACAACAAAGTGCCAAACAAAAGTTAATCAATTTCAAAAAAACCGAGCATAATCTAGATCTCAATGTAAATGCATTATTTGATGTTCAGGTAAAACGTTTTCATGAATATAAACGTCAGTTATTAAACGTGTTGCATGTGATACACCTGTATGACCGCATCAAACGTGGCGATACCGCAAATTGGACGGATCGCTGTGTGTTGATTGGTGGAAAGGCTGCTCCTGGTTATTACATGGCGAAGCGTATTATTAAACTAATTAATAATGTTGCTGAAATAATTAATACCGATCCTGATGTTGGTGAAAAATTAAAGCTGGTTTTTATGCCGAATTATTGTGTTTCAGCAATGGAAAAAATATGTCCAGGAGCTGATTTATCTGAACAAATTTCTACTGCAGGTAAAGAGGCATCTGGTACCGGTAATATGAAATTTATGATGAATGGTGCTATAACCATTGGTACGCTGGATGGTGCTAATATAGAAATTCGAGAAGAAGTGGGTGATGATAATTTCTTTTTATTTGGCTTAACCGAGTCAGAGGTTGAAGAATTACGTCATCATTATGATCCAAAGGAAATTATTGAGCATGATGAAGATTTGCAACGCGTCATGCACTTGCTTGAAAGCGGGCATTTTAACCAGTGTGAGCCTGGTATTTTTGATGATGTTATCAATTCTATTAAGAGCCCAGATGATCTGTGGATGACTATTGCAGATTTTCGTAGTTTTGTTAATGCTCAAAAGCAGGTTGAAGAAGCATATCAGGATAAAGATCGCTGGACGCGCATGAGTATTATGAATACCGCTAATAGTGGAAAATTCTCCACTGACCGTACCATTCAAAGTTATAGCGATGAAATCTGGAACCTGAAAGCTATTACTGTTAAATAAATAACACTTGCTTCGGTTATTTATACGTTCAAGCCCAAAGTATTTTAATCAATACCTTGGGCTTTTTTGTCTGAAAACTAATTGCTTAGCTGGGTGGTAAATGTTTAATATTGTTCTTTTTGAGCCAGAAATACCAGCCAACACCGGTAATATTATTCGTCTCTGTGCCAATACGGGTGCTAAATTACATTTAATTCAACCTTTAGGGTTTGAGTTGGACGACAAAAAATTGCGCAGGGCTGGGCTGGACTATCATGAGTGGGCTGATATTAAGGTACATGCAGATATTGAAGTCTTTTTAAGCACTGAGCAATATGCTAGGGTATATGCCTTAACCACTAAAGCTAAGCAATGTTACTCAGATGCCATATTTCAGCCAGATGATGTTTTGATGTTTGGTCCTGAAACACGAGGCTTACCTGATAGTATTCTGACTGCTTTACCTGAACAGCAACGACTTCGCTTACCAATGTTGCCAGAAAGCCGAAGTCTGAATTTGTCTAATACTGTGGCTGTAACGATCTATGAAGCCTGGCGGCAACAAGGCTTTGTTTGATTACGTAAAACGCAGTTTGGTTCGCTTCAATCCTAACTGAAATCCATCAATCTCTCTGAGGCGATTCAGTACTCTAAATGGCAGATACATTGCCTAAAAGCGAAGGTTTCCACCTTCATCTTCCTCCAGCTTAGATAAGCTTATTTCCTGGTCTTCAGTAGAGAAATCATTATGTGCCCCTAATTTAATCATCAAACGGACTTCGTTTTTAGAATCAGCCGCATTAATCGCATCATCGTAACTAATTTTCCCCTGAGTATATAAATCATAAAGGGCCTGATCAAAGGTTTGCATACCTAACTCTCTGGAAGATTTCATCAACTCTTTTAATTTATGTACTTCACCTTTGCGTATAATGTCAGAAACTAGTGGTGTACCTAACAGAATCTCCATGACAGGATAGCGACCTTTGCCATCCGCCCGAGCAACCAGTTGTTGAGCGATAATTGCTTTTAAATTAAGAGATAGATCCATGAAAATCTGGCCATGCATCTCTTCAGGAAAAAAATGCAGAATGCGATCAATCGCCTGGTTTGCATTATTTGCGTGCAAGGTAGATAGACATAAATGACCAGTCTCGGCGAAGGCTAAGGCATGCATCATGGTTTCTCTGGTTCGGATTTCGCCAATAAGAATAACATTGGGAGCCTGGCGGAGAGTGTTTTTTAGGGCAACTTCATACGATTCGGTATCCATGCCTACTTCGCGTTGAGTAACAATACAACCTAAATGAGGATGTACGAACTCGATAGGATCTTCTATAGTGATAATATGCCCGGTGCTGTTCTGATTACGGTACTTAATTAAAGAGGCTAAAGAAGTCGATTTACCTGTGCCTGTGGCTCCGACAAAAAGTACCAGTCCGCGATTTTCCATAATGATATCTTTTAAAGTATCCGGAAGATGCAAGCTCTCCGAGTCTGGAATATTTGATTCTATACGCCTTAGAACCATACCAGCAGCGTCTCTTTGGGTAAATGCGCTGACCCTGAAACGGCCTAGTCCATGGCGGCTGATAGCAAAATTACATTCTTTGGTATTGTCAAAATCATCGCGCTGGCGTTGCGTCATGATACTTTTTACTATCTGTAAAGATTGTTCTTCAGTTAGTGGTTTTTTTGATACATCTACTATTTTACCGTCAATTTTTAAAGCAGGGGGACGCTCTGCAGTAATAAATAAATCAGATGCTTTTTGTGTGCACATTAATTCTAATAACTTTTCAAAATCCATATTGTTCTCCTTGCCTAACGAAACATTTCTCTACTAACTGCTTTAGCCATGGCTGCTTTGGAGGTGATTTTCCCCGCATCAACTAATTCTTTTAAATTCTGATCTAGAGTTTGCATGCCGTCACGGCGGCCTGTCTGAATGGCTGAATACATCTGCGCGACTTTTGCTTCACGAATCAAATTACGAATCGCAGGTGTGCCGACCATAATCTCATGGGCAGCGATACGTCCGCCACCGATTCGTTTAAATAAAGTTTGTGAGATAACAGCTTGCAGTGATTCAGATAACATCGAACGAATCATTTCCTTTTCAGCTGCTGGAAATACGTCAATAATACGGTCAATTGTTTTTGCCGCAGATGTGGTATGTAAAGTAGCAAATACCAGATGGCCTGTTTCAGCGGCAGTCAATGCAAGACGTATTGTTTCTATATCGCGCATCTCCCCGACCATTATGATATCAGGATCTTCTCGTAATGCCGACCTTAATGCGGCATTAAAACTTTGCGTATCTCTATGCACTTCTCGTTGGTTGATTAGACATTTCTGGCTGGTATGCAGAAATTCAATTGGGTCTTCAATAGTTAGAATATGCTCATAACGGTTGAGATTAATTTGGTTAATCATAGCCGCCAAGGTCGTTGATTTTCCCGAACCTGTTGGTCCTGTAACCAAAATTAGACCACGTGATTTTTCAGTTAATGTAGTAAAAAACTTAGGTGCATCCAGATCTTCCAGGGATAATATTTCTGAAGGAATGGTGCGAAATACTGCAGCTGCGCCACGTTCCTGATTAAAGGCATTAACACGGAACCTGGCTAAACCGGGTAAAGCAAAAGAGAAATCTGTTTCAAAAAACTCTTCATAATCACGCCGCTGCTTATCATTCATAATGTCATAAATAAGCGCATGCACCTGTTTATGATCGAAAGCATCGATATTAACCCGACGAATATCGCCATCAACTCGTATCATCGGGGGAAGGCCCGAAGATAAATGTAAATCCGAGGCACCATTTTTAACAGAAAACGCGAGTAATTCGGCAATATCCATTGAGACTCCAGGCAGAAATAAGGAATAATTATAAAGTTATGCATCATACCTTAGCTTATGTCTTTAATTTTTTAAAGTAGTAGTGTTTAATAAAGGTAACTCAATAAAGATTGCGTACCTTACGAATGACATCTATAGCTATAAAATTAGACAAGATCAATGCTGATATCCGCCGGGTAGAGTTAGATGTGCAGCGTTCTGCATTTTCAGTACAACTGCTCGCAGTCAGCAAAAACAAGCCAATAGAGGATATCATCAAAGCTTATCATGCAGGCCAGAGAGCGTTTGGCGAAAGTTATCTGCAAGAGGCTTTATTAAAACAAAGAGAGTTAAGCTGTTATCAGATTTGCTGGCATTTTATTGGCCCGATACAGTCCAACAAAACTCGACAAATTGCGCAGCATTTCAGCTGGGTACACAGCATCGATCGATTAAAAATAGCCAAACGTCTGAGTGAGCAGCGACCAGAAAAGTTGCCACCATTGAATATATGCCTGCAGGTCAATATAAGCAATGAACCAAGTAAATCAGGGTTTCAACTCGATGAGCTAGCGGATGCAGTTGAACAGGTTTCTAAACTCGCTAATCTTAAATTACGAGGAGTAATGGCCATACCACAACCCGTCGCTGAGTATGAGCAGCAACGCAAACCGTATCACCTGTTGTATCAGGCCGTAAAGGCATTAAATAGAGCTGAGCTAGATACTTTTTCCTTTGGTATGACCACTGATTTAAGGGCTGCAATTGCTGAAGGCTCAACGATTGTACGAGTTGGAACAGCACTGTTTGGCACCAGAAATTAAATCCTGTAATTGGGAAACAGTGCTTTGTTTATCCACCCTGTTATTTTCTGTCATCAGCAGTCATCAAACGAGCTGCTAGATCATGATCAGAAAATTTTTCCAGGGCATGACCGACCTGACTGCAAATTCCACCTTCCCTGGTATAGTGGGTACTGAATTCATCAATAAAAATTAACACAGTATGGTCAATCAGGTAGCCTTCTGAAAAGTCAAAGATAAGTGTTTTTCCCTGATCCAGATTATTTAATGCTTTTTTGAGCGGGATGAAATTTGAAAATAAGGCGGAGCCTATTATTTTGATTACCAGAGTATCAGAATCTTTTTGCTGGATAGTAAAATGAATTTTAAACATATTGTTCCACCAGACACCTCGGGAGAGGTGAATAAGCAATTTTACCCCTACACCGATTAAAACGCCGGCTAGCAGGTTAGTTGCCAGAACGCCCATAATGGTAATAACAAATAATAATAATTGCTCAATACCAATATCTAACACATGTTGAAAGGATTTCGGGGATGCCAGGCGGTAGCCTGTATAAACCAGTAGCGCAGCTAAAGAAGCGAGTGGGATACTGTGAATTATTTTAGGAAACAAAACAACAAAGACCAGTAAAATAAGGCCATGAAAGAAATTTGACCAGCTGGTTTTAGCGCCATATTCGACATTAGCCGAGCTACGCACTAATTCAGCAATCATTGGTAAACCGCCTAACATGCCCGAAATAACATTACCAATACCTACGCCTGATAAATCTCGATCTAAATTAGTAGGACGCTTATAAGGGTCTAATTTTTCGGCAGCGGTAGCGCTGAGCAGACTTTCAAGGCTGGCAACCAGACAGATGCTGATAACGACAGCCCAGAACTCAAAGGTTAAAATTTTTGAAAAATCAGGGAAGTAGAAAAAATCAATAAAATTTTCCGGAATGGCAACCAAGAATTGTGGCTCAATCAAATGCTTATGCATATCGACATTCTCAAAATGAAAATGCTCATATTGCAAACCAAAAAACTGTCCTAGTCCCATGCCGACTAATAACACGAGAATAGGCGCAGGCACTTTACCTAGTTTTGTCTGTTTTAGAAATGGCCAGACTATTAAGATCGCAAGACCACTGAGGCCGATAATTGCAATCTCCGGGCTAGGGTTCATTATACTATTAGGGATTTGCATCAGCGTGGAAAGCAAACTCCCGGGTTCTGGTGCGGCACCTAGCATGACATGACTTTGTTTGCCGATAATAATGATGCCCATTGCAGATAACATGCCTTGTACTACAGCGGCAGGAAAAAATGAACTGAATTCCCCCGCTTTATAAAGTCCCATTACTACTTGTATTAAACCCGCAATCATAATAGCTGCCAGTGTATAGCGATAACCTGAAAGCATATCGCCATCACTTAAAGATTGTACCGCACTTAGCATAACTACAATTAATCCGGCACCAGGGCCGTTGATGACAATATGCGAGCCGTTTGTATAGGAGACTATTAAGCCGCCAACAATTGCGGTAATAATACCAGCGGAGGGTGGAAAGCCGGAGGCTACGGAGATACCCAAACATAGAGGTAAGGCAATTAAAAAGACCAAAAAACCAGCTTGCAAGTCACTACGCCAGTTTTCTTTTAGACCTTCCAGTCCTGTTTTGGGTAATATAGAGAATTTATTCATCAACAGAGTCAAAATAATAATAAAACATTAAGTGTAGCACCTAAACTGATAAAATCAGATGCAAATGGCAGAATAGAGATACAGGTTTATATTATAACTTTTGGTCGAACTTTGTTAGTAAAGTCGCATATGGCTTAAGCAGCCTACGCATAACCATAAAATATGGTTGAATGGATTAGTTGGAAATGAATTCAGCAAACTCAGCTTAAGTGTTCTTTCTGAGGGGGGGGAATAAAGCAGGCAGTTGATAGCTACTATCTTGAGTGGACAGGCGCTAAATTAGATAGCACATTAGAACCAACTAGAAATCCTTTTGAGGCAAAACTAAAGATTAAAAAAAACAGCTGGCATCATTTTTTGTGCAATTACATAAAGCCAAAGGCAGGCAAGCTTTTAAAGTGTATGCAGCAGTTTTAGAAGTTGGACTAATGATTCTATTTTTAACAGGCTTTATTATGGAATGGAAGATAAGCAAATATCGGCGCTTATTATTAGATTCTGCAGCGATGGGTATACTGCTATATAACATAATGCTGGCAATTAAATATAATATATTTTCCCTCACTAGTAAGTCTATCCTGAGACTGGAAAAGCTGAAAAGTCCCAGTTTAGAAAATGTTAATTTGAATTTATATTGAAATATTAGGAAAGTTTATGAGTGCTTATAAAACGAGTAAAAAGGTGAGATATATCACTTCAATTATTTTTGTACTATTTATGGCATTTATTGTCGGTGGATCTTATTTTGCTCAGCAAAATCAGGCTGCAAATGAAAATGTGACAGATTATTAAACAACATTGACGCCCATGCAAAAAAAACTAATCCTGATTGACGGTTCCTCTTTTCTGTTTCGTGCCTATCATGCTATTCCCCCTTTAAGTAATGCAGATGGCTTGCCAACCAATGCCATTTTTGGCGTTGCAAATATGCTGAAGCGTTTAATGAGCGATCATAAAACGGATCATTTTGCTGTGGTGTTTGATGCGCCCGGTGGTACTTTTAGAAATGAACTTTATAGTGAATATAAAGCGCACCGGCCTCCCATGCCGGATGATTTACGCGTGCAAATCCAGCCTTTACACGACTTAATTATAGCAATGGGTATACCGCTGATAATGGAAACCGGGGTGGAAGCGGATGACGTGCTGGGTGCCTTGGCTCAAATGGCCGTGCAGGAAGGCTTCCATGTTGTTATCTCAACGGGTGATAAGGATATGGCGCAATTAGTGACTGAGCAGGTTACTTTAGAAAATACCATGTCCAATACAACTATGGATATACAAGGCGTCATTGATAAGTTTGGCGTAACCCCCGCACAAATTGTCGATTATTTAGCCTTAATGGGTGACAGTGCTGATAATATACCCGGTGTGCCAAAAGTGGGGCCAAAAACAGCAGCAAAATGGCTGGTACAGTATCAAACGCTAGAGAATTTGATAGCCTGTGCAGATGAGATTAAAGGCAAAGTGGGTGAGAACTTGCGTGCAAGCATTGCAGATTTACCTCTATCCAAGCAATTGACGACTATCAAATGTGATCTTGATTTGCCCTATCAGATAGAAGATCTATGCTGTAGCCAGGCAGATAATGTAGAGCTACAAGAACGAGTTGCAGCCCTGGGTTTTTCTGCATGGTCAAAAATATTACAACAGGCGCCCATAGCCAAGCAAGAAGTGGTTTATGTGCCTGAAGAATCAGTAGAGACAGAAATAAAAACAGCAGAATATACAATGATTTTGACCTGGGAGCAGTTCGATCATTGGTTAAATAAATTAACGGCTGCAGAACTATTTGCGTTTGATACTGAAACGACCAGTCTCGATTACAGTGTGGCAGAAATTGTGGGTGTATCCTTTGCTGTCACAGAAGGCGAAGCGGCATATATACCCTTGGCACATGACTATCCGGGGGTCCCTCAGCAACTGCCACGCGCAGAAGTGTTGCAGAAATTGAAGCCAATATTAGAAGATCCCGCTCAGGCAAAAGTGGGACAAAATCTAAAGTATGATAGCAATGTGCTGGCCAATTACTCTATAGCTTTACAAGGGATTACGCACGATACCATGCTGGAATCCTATGTTCTTAATAGTACGTTAACCAGGCATAATATGGATGATCTGGCGAAAACCTATCTGAATAGGACAACTATTCACTATGAAGATGTAACTGGTAAGGGGGTGAAGCAAATCGGTTTTGCTGAAGTTCAGATGGAGGAGGCCGCGCAGTATGCAGCAGAAGATGCGGATATTACTTTAGCCTTGCATCATTGCCTGGGACCGAAACTGGCAGAACATCAAGCGCTAGTAGACTTATATCAAAACATAGAAATACCCGTTTTAAGTGTTTTATCACGCATGGAACGAAATGGCGTGTTAATTGATAGTGATATGCTGGCGCAACAAAGCATGGAGCTAGCAAATCATATTATGGCCATAGAACAGCAGGCACACGAGCTAGCCGGACAGAGTTTTAATATTGCCTCACCTAAACAAATTCAACACATATTGTATGATCAATTACAGCTCCCTGTGTTAAAGAAAACTCCGAAAGGTCAGCCCTCGACAGCTGAGTCAGTGTTACAGGAGTTAGCGGAAGAGTTCCCTTTGCCAGAATTGATCTTAAAACATCGGAGCATGAGTAAACTGAAATCGACCTATACTGATAGGTTACCGTTACAGATTAGTGCGAAAACCGGCCGTGTGCATACTTCTTATCATCAGGCCGTCGCAGCAACAGGAAGGTTATCATCAGCTAATCCTAACTTACAAAATATTCCGGTGCGTAGCGCAGAAGGACGCAGAATTCGTCAGGCTTTTATCGCCCCGGAAGGATATAAAGTCCTTGCAGCTGATTATTCACAAATTGAATTACGCATTATGGCGCATTTATCGGGAGATAAAAGTTTGTTAGATGCCTTTTCCAAAGGTGAAGATATTCATAAGGCAACAGCTGCCGAAGTATTCGGTGTTAGCCTGGAGCAAGTGACTGCTGATTTGCGTCGGTCAGCGAAAGCCATTAACTTTGGCTTGATTTATGGAATGTCAGCTTTTGGCCTGGCAAAACAGCTAGGTCTGGGGCGTTCTCAAGCGCAGGAATACATAGATTTGTATTTTTCTCGTTACCCTGGCGTTAAGCAATATATGGATGATACCCGCGAACTAGCGAAGGATCAGGGGTATGTTGAAACGTTATGGGGGCGGCGATTGTATTTGCCGGAGATTCGTTCTAAAAATGCAGCACGTAGACAATATGCAGAGCGAACTGCGATAAATGCGCCTATGCAAGGAAGTGCGGCGGATATTATTAAACTAGCAATGATTGCAGCGGATGCATGGTTGCAAGATGAGCAGACCGATGCAAAAATGATTATGCAGGTGCATGATGAACTGGTATTTGAAATAGCAGATAATAAGGTTGATGCTTATGGCGGCATGATCAGGAAGCTCATGAGTGAGGCGGCTGAATTAGATGTGCCCTTATTAGTGGATATAGGCATAGGTATAAATTGGGATGAAGCGCATTAAATAAACTGGAATAGAGCGGGCTTTTTTATAGGTTAGCGGACTAAAGTCCGCTCTACAACGCCTGAGTATATTATTCTGCTTGAAACCAGGTATCCAATAACTGATGAATATCGTCTATTCCAGTTCGCTTTAACGCAGAGAATAATTGTAGCGAGACAGAAAGGTCCTGCTCCTGAAGTTCCCGTTGCACCTTAAACAAAGTATTTTTAGCTGCGCCATGATTTAATTTATCTGCTTTAGTTAACAAAATATGCAAAGGCTTTTTGCTATAGCCACACCATTCAATCATTTGCCAGTCGAACTCAGTCAGTGGGTGGCGGATATCCATAACTAAAATAATGCCATATAAAGATTGACGCTCGTGTAAATAGGTTTCCATTAATGCATGCCATTGTCGCTTAACTTTCTCTGGAACTTTTGCATAGCCGTAACCAGGAAGGTCAACAAAACGTTGCTGCTCATTCAGGTTAAAGAAATTTAGTAATTGTGTACGGCCGGGTGTTTTACTGGTGCGTGCTAAAGATTTTTGCCGGGTTAAAGTATTTAAAGCACTGGATTTCCCGGCGTTAGAGCGGCCTGCAAAAGCGACTTCCCTACCAGTATCAGCAGGAGTAGATTTTAATTCAGGTGCGCTAAGGGTGAATTTAGCCTGATGATAGAGAGGGTTCATGCGTATCTCGTGTAGAGGGATTAATTAAAATAGAGTAGAATTCTATTCACTATTGTACATAAATTAGCTTATGATTATCTTATTCCGAGAGGGGAATCTAATGAAGAAAAGTTTAATGGCGGTTTCAGTATCGTTTGCTTTACTTAATATGTCTGGTATTGCACAGGCATCTGGGGATATTAATGCAGGTCAGGCAAAAAGTAGGACTTGTGCCAGCTGTCATGGTGAAAATGGTAATAGTATGATGCCACTGTTTCCAAAATTGGCTGCTCAAAACGTAGGTTATCTGGTTCGACAAATGCAAGCTTTTAAAGATGGTACACGCAGTGATGCTACTATGGGAGCAATGGTTTCAGGACTATCTGATCAGGATATGCAGGATATTGCAGCTTTTTACTCCGCACAGACAGTCTCAGCGAATTCATTACCGCAAATTAATCCAGATGATCTAGATGAGATTGATGATAATAATGCACTAACAGCTGATGAAAAAACGGCTGCAAAGCAAGCCCTGAAAGATCAGCAGAAAGCCAGGATGGCAATGGGTTATGATGTTTATAGAAATGGTGATCTGGAGAATGAAATATCAGCATGTATCGCTTGTCATGGTCCTGAAGGAGAAGGTAATGAACCTGCTGCATTTCCAGCTTTGAAAGGACAACATGCTGACTATCTAATGAAAACTTTAACAGATTTTAAAGCCGGCGTGCGTAGCAATAATCCCGAAAATATGATGCATATGATTGCGACAAAAATGACTGAAGAAGAGATAAAAGCAATGTCTTATTATGTTTCAGTGATGAAATAACTGTTAGTGATTAAAAATAGAGAAGGATATAAAATGTTAAAAAATATCATTAAAGCTGGCTTGTTAAGTTTACTTGTTTTTAGCAGTGTAAGTTTTGCAGCGGGTAAAGGATATAAGGATTTAACCGCTCCTCAGCCAACTCAAGACCCAGCAAAAGTCGAAGTGATTGAGTTTTTCTGGTACGGTTGTCCACATTGTTATCAGTTTGAGCCTTACCTGGAAAAATGGCGCTCTAATTTACCTGCTAATATAACATTTATACGCCAGCCTGCAGTCTTTAGCGAGGTATGGGCCAAACATGCAAAGGCTTACTTTACTGCTGAAGTTCTGGGTGTTGTTGATAAGGTGCATGCTGACTTTTTTAATGCCATACAGGTTAATAAACAACAATTAACCAGCGAAGATGAGCTGGCAAAATTCTTTATTGCTCATGGTGTCGATGAGGTTGCTTTTCATGATGCCTATAATTCATTTATCGTTGATACTAAAATGCGCCAGGCAAAAACTATGGGGCCGCGTTACGGAATAACAGGTGTTCCTGCAGTCGTAGTTAACGGTAAGTATCTGGTCAATGGCCGGACAGCTGGTTCACATGAAGACATGATCAAGACGATAAATGAATTAATCGCTCAGGAAAGTAAATAGCTAGAGTGGACTTTAGTCTGCTTTTTACCACTTATGGAGTTTTTGTGCAGTGATTGCGGACTAAATTCCGCAATCACTGAGCATCAAGATTAAAGAATCCGATTACTATTTTTTTCATTCACTAAATCAGTGGGACTTTCTGTAGCAACAGGCTTCTCACTTTGTACTACTTCTGATAATGGTGCGTTTTGTCTGTTTCCCTCACCAAACATGATCGCGGCAGCCATAAATAACACGCATGAAACAGCAATAATTATATACCTGCTCGGTTGATCCATCCAGAATAATAGCCATTTAGGTTTAAGCAAACCTACCACTAAAATACCGATTGCTAAAAGAAGAAGATTAAATGCCCAGATAATCATGATTTTTCCTGTTACTTAAAATAAAATAATAAGTGTATATTGTACTGTTTCAGACACGAAATAAAATAATTTTTAAAAGGAGTTGAAGTGGTGGAGTGGTTAAATGCAAATATTGCCTACTGGCACTGGTTGATTTTTGGTCTATGTCTGGCATTAGCGGAGATTATGTTAGTTAGCTTCGTGGCTTTATGGTTCGGCTTAAGTGCGATTATTGTCGGCTTATTATTATGGGTAATTCCTTTGTCATTTACCCTGCAATTGCTGATCTGGGTTGTCTTATCCATTTTTATCGTGTTCGCCTGGTTTAAGTGGGTCTCTCCGCATTTAAAAAATAAAACCTTCTCAGGCATGGCACGGGAAAGCATGATCGGGCAAATAGGCTCGGTAATAGAATATAATTCCGTACATGAGGGACGAGGCACTTTGCGCTTTCCTGCGCCCATTCTCGGTAATGATGAATGGCAATTTATTTGTACTGATACGGTTGCTTTAGGGGATCGCGTAATTGTGCGCGAATTTTCAGGTAATACGCTGATAGTTTCAGCAAAATAACAAACGAGGATTGAGTATGGAAGGTTTATCTGTTGTTGGAGTATTAGTCGTACTGGTTATTGTTACGGTCATAAAAGGCGTGAGAATAGTCCCGCAGGGCTATAAACATATCGTACAACGGCTAGGGAAATATCATTCAACCTTAACCCCGGGACTAAATTTTGTCATTCCCTATGTGGATTCAATTGTTGAAAGGTTAACCACCAAAGATATCGTGCTGGATATACCCTCACAGGAAGTCATTACTAAAGACAATGCGGTTATAGTTGCCAATGCCATAGCCTATATCAATATTATTTCGCCAGAAAAAGCAGTCTATGGCGTAGAAAATTTTGTGCTTGCTATAGAAAAGCTGATTCAAACTTCATTAAGAGCGATTATCGGTGAAATGTCTTTAGACGATGCCTTATCTTCTAGAGACCATATTAAACAAAAATTAAAAGATGGTATCTCTGATGACATTGCTGATTGGGGTATTACTTTAAAAACGGTAGAAATACAAGATATTAACCCGTCACCCACCATGCAGGCATCAATGGAAGAGCAAGGTGCAGCAGAACGAGAACGCCGTGCCGCAGTAACGCGTGCAGAAGGTGCAAAACAAGCAGCCATTCTTGAGGCAGATGGACGATTAGAGGCATCGCGCCGTGATGCGGAAGCCAAAATATTACTGGCTGAGGCGAGTGGGAAAGCGATAGAAAGCATTACTGCGGCGCTTAAAGATAAAGAACTCCCTGCAACTTATTTATTGGGTGAAAAATATATTGAGGCGATGCGGGAGTTATCCAAATCAGATAATTCTAAAACAGTGGTTTTACCCGCTGATTTACTGCATGCGGTGAAAGGTATTTTGGGTAAGTAATTAGCAAAAAGTGGATTTGAAATAATTAGCATGTGTTCGCACGGAGTTTCGTTAGCTAATAACTAAAGAATTGTATTAAATCTGCATTCTTAAGTTGTGAAAGTAAGAACTTAATCTGACAAATTAAAAAATGAGTTATTATTTCTTCTGTCACCAAACGATTATTCTGACTGACTAAAAACAGCCAAGAGCGGACATTCAAGGCATTTAGGCAAAGTTAGATTTTGCTCTATAATTGAGCTATTGAATGTTATTCAGGACTGTTTATATTGTAATATATGCATGTTATCTCGTTTAGTGTTACTGGCTTTGGTCTTAATTTTGACATAGAGCGTGGTGTAGAGAGTAAGATAATCAGATCGAGATAATAACTTGTTGTCGGGCGCGCTAACGCGCGCCCGACAACGCGACGCTCAGGAGAATCTGACCAAAACTATCTGTTGCCGAAAATCCGACAACAAATAGCTCCAGTCAGATATTTATGAGATGATGAAGCCATC
>Ga0208648_1000735_pt1 | contig 30611 bp, 23 predicted proteins | sample AntAceMetag02UKL_FD_184772 | JGI IMG/M metagenome (GOLD analysis project Ga0208648, IMG submission 184772) | Saline lake microbial communities from Ace Lake, Antarctica - Antarctic Ace Lake Metagenome 02UKL (SPAdes) (version 2) | ecosystem: Environmental > Aquatic > Non-marine Saline and...
ATCAAGAGCGTTTGCATCAAAGCCTAGATTATCAAACTCCAAATGAGGTACATTTTTTATGAGAATGAATTATATTTCTCCTTATTAATTGGAAAAAATGGTCTTGACAATGGGGTCCACTTTACTACAGCCCTAGACTAAATTTAATCTACCACCCACTTCGCATCCCAATGCGGATAATCAGCAATTGTTTCAACTAAACCTGCACGCAATGGATTTGCCACTATATACCTGGCAGCTGCTCTTAAATCTTGTTCTTTTCTTATTGCGTGATCATAAAACCCTCTTTGCCAAAAAGTGCCTCGCCGCTGCAATTTCTTATTTATTTTCTGGCTACTCACTCCCTTAAATTGCCTCATCAACTGCGACAAATCATCACTTTCAAGTACCAGTAGCCAATGTAAATGATCCGGCATCAACACCCAGGCCAACGATTCTAGCTGCTCATTATCATGGAGGCTACGCATTTCATTAATCAACCAACGCGCCAGATAAAAGTCATTAAAATAGGGAACTCGCCCTTCAGTTACCATGGTTAACGTATAAGCACGACCCGTTTCAGAAACCCGTCCTTTCGTTAAATTCTGATATACCATAAACGCCTACCTCAATAAAATAATTGCATCAACTAACTTGTACTAACTGTAAAGCGCACTGTAGAGCGGACTTTAGTCCGCTATTCATAAATATAACATCTTTATTTATACGAACATCAGCGGACTAAAGTCCGCTCTACAGCGTGAATGTGTTATCAATTTGCTGCATAATCCGGTGGGTTTCGGACAGGGCTTTGATGATTTTATGATAATGCAGGATAGCATCAAAATCCAGTGTACGGCCACTGCGGTCTTTCAGCCATTTTTGCGCAGGCTGATAAGCACCAATTAACTGTAGAGCGGACTTTAGTCCGCTATTCTAAAATATAACATCTTCATTTATACCGGCATCAGCGGACTAAAGTCCGCTCTACAGCGTGAATGTGTTATCAATTTTCTGCATAATCCGCTGGGTTTCGGACAGGGCTTTGATGATTTTCTGATAATGCAGGATATCATCAAAATCCAGCGTACGGCCACTGCGGTCTTTCAGCCATTTTTGCGCTGGCTGATAACCACCGATATAAAATTCCCATGCAATCACCGGCACTTGAGCAAAATATTGCTGCTCATTAATCCACAGCTGACCTTGCGTGCTGTCGTCAGGATTCAAGACAAAATCGTTTTTATTGATTTTACGGGTAATGCGGTTATCGCCGGATTGTGGATAGCTGCTGATCAAATCTTCCAGCGCCGGGCTTTGCAGTAAATGCAACTGACGTAATTCGCCACCTAGTTTAACCAGTTGCCAGAAAGTCGCTTTATCGGGATAAGGCACCCGGGGGAAGTCTGTTTTTAGAAATTCCTGGTAAGTGTCTCGATAGCTTGGGGAATGTAGTACCGCATAGATATAATCCAGTAGATCGATAGGGGCGAAGGTGTTTTCGGTACCCTGTTTTTCGTCGGTAAAGCTAAGTTCTAGCTTTTTAGCTATTTGTTTAACTATTTCAGGATTTAAATTGGGTATGCGTTGTTGCGTAAGTTCCGTGTTAATTTGAGTTGTAGTCTCAGGATATATGTAGATAGGACATAATAATGATCTCCCTTTATTACTGTAATGAAAACGGTTATCAATTATTTGCTCAACTATCTGAACATGCGACCAACTGTTTGTGCTTGCTTGTCTAGGAATAACCAAACCAAGGTTTGGCTTGTCAAGAAGGTGAAACATAATTTTGTATCCAGCTCGACGCTGAATCTTTGGGTCATAATAGCAATACCTATAATCAAAAGGTCTATATTGAATCTTTTTTATTTTATTTTCATCGTACTTACTTAATTGGATATTAGTTTTAAGCTTAAAATTAGGAGAGTCTTTTATATCAATAGATTTATTTTTAATATCTAAAAAGACGTTTTTTACTTGTGCATCAAGCTCAGATTCATCTATTTTAATAAAAAATTCATCTTTTCCTGTCTCTATGCCAGTATTTGAAAATAGTATTAATGACTCAATTGAAAATCCATTAGTATATTCATTTTGTACTTCAAAATTCCTAGGCACAAAAAAATACTCAGGCGCGCGGCAACCCAGTCTATTCCATTCCAGTGATTCCAGCGTATTATCCAGCAATAGCTGATATTTATCCTGCCGCTTGCCATAGACATCCAGATGATAAACCTCGGCTAATTCCTGACTAGCTGTTGTTTTGACAAACAAATTAATCGATACGCCCTGCATAATATCAAACACGTTTTCATCTTTACTGCCATCGCGCGCGGTTTCCTTTTTCTTGCTATTGCCGTGCAAATCCAGAATATAGATCTTGTCGAAACTCTCTAATAAAGATTTACGCATTTGCCGATGAATAATGCCATCGATAAAGCTGTTATTGCTGATATAGGCAAGAATACCTTCGCCGTTTTTATCAATCATTTGCTGACCGTAACGAATAAACTTGATGTAGTCATCCGATAGCGGCTGGATATTGCGCTCGTTTAAATCCTTTTTATAGTCTTTTAGCAAGTCCTGAATCCATGCGCCTTTATTGCTGCTGCTCACGGAATACGGTGGATTACCCATGACCACCATCACCGGAGCATCGCGCTTGATACGGTTGGCTTCGCTGGCTTCATTGGATAACCAGGTGGCAAACAGCGTGCCGGTGTCGGGATGCTCTTCTTCCAGGGTATTGGTTAGATAAACATTAAGCCGTTGCGGGATTTGCCCGCGATAGCCGGTTTCGGTGAGTAATAAATCCAGCTTTAAATGTGCCATTGCGTAAGAGGCCATCAGCAGTTCAAAGCCGTGCAGACGCGGGATTAGATGCTGTTCGACATAGCCCGGCCACATGCCTTGCTGACTTTTAAAGTGGTGGTATATATGTTTGATTACGGCGGCTAAAAAAGTGCCTGTTCCGGTTGCAGGGTCGAGTATTTGTACTTTATGCACCTGTTTGTCGATTTTTTCCAGGCGCGTGGCTTTGTTTTTACCTTTGCCCTTAAGCACGGCTCTTTCAACTTGTATGGTGGTTTGACTGGTATCCGCCAGTCCTTTGGGCAGATTGAAATCGGTTTTTAACAGATCATCGACCGCGCGTACGATAAAATTGACCACCGGCTCGGGCGTATACCAGACGCCACGACTTTTACGCAGTTTAGGATCGTATTCGGCTAGAAAGGTTTCGTAAAAATGGATAACCGGGTCATTCTGCCGTGTAGCTTTGCCAAAATTAGACAAAATCGCGGCGACATCGGTTGCACGAAAAATATCCGCTAAAGAATCGACAATCCAGACAATCCGGTCATCCAGGTCATATCCGGCAATATATTGAAACAGATTACGCAAAAACGGGTTACTTTTAGGGATCAGTTGCGCCGCTTCCTGACGCGAGAAAGTGGCTAATGTAGGGTCATGCAAACGCGCGGCAAACATACCGTATGCGATGGTCTGCGCATAGACATCGGCAAATCCCCTGGCGCTGATATCATCAATCAAGATCGCTTTGAAAGCCTGCATTTGCTGCTGCAAGGTGCTGTCGTGCTGGTGTTGCTCATCACTATTCAGCGCGCGTTCTATAATAGCTGCCAGCAGTCTGGCTTTACCGGCCATCATGCTCGCCAGTTTGCCCGGGGATTTGATGGTTTGCCCGGTATAGCTGGCAAAGTCTTTGATTAAATCCTTAAAACGCGGGTAGTTCTCAGTGGTGGCTTGCAGGCTATTACCCGTTATTTCTGCAAGATTGATGTGGGCAACCTTCTCCCCTTCTTTATAAAACTCAAAGTGCAGGTAATCGGTGATAATTAAATTGGCTAAGGATTTTTTATAGCGGTCAAACTGTTCTTTATAGTCTTTGCTATTGAGTGCTTTGCCTATATCTTTGGCTTCTATATAGCCAACGGGGATATTTTTTCTGGTCAGGATATAGTCCGGGGCACCACAGGCTATATGCGCGGGCTCATTGGTTACCAAAATGCCTGGCAGGATGGCTTCCAGCAGGTTTTGCAAATCACCGCGATAGGCATGTTCGCGTGAAATGCCGGTCTGGTAACGCTGGTTTAGCTTATTGATATAGTCTTGTATTTCTTGCATATGATCCTTTGCAAAGCTATTTATACTTCGCACGGTCACGGTTGCGGTTTTCTGGCGGCCGATTTTTGCCGATAGCTGCGTTGCTGAAACAGTTACTTAGCTTGCTATGCGCCTGTTTCAGCGCCTTGCTCTCGACCAAAATCAACTCGCTATAAAATCCGCAACCGTCACCGCGCGAAGTATAATCCACATTAAATTTACTATTTATCCCACCGTAGGGCGTGGCTTTAGCACTCCTTTTTAAAAGTTGCGCTTTATTAGCGGGCTAAAGCCGCGCTCCACAGCAAACACCAGGTATTATTGGCAGGCTAAAGCCACGCTCTATACCAATCAAAACATCAAACAAAACACCAAAGTCAAATGTCAATATATCTGGGGCAAGTCACCAGATGATCATTAACCATGCCTACCGCCTGCATATAGGCATAACAAATAGTGCTGCCAACAAATTTAAAACCGGCTTTTTTGAGACTCTTGCTCATTGCATCCGATTCGGAAGTATTTGCAGGAACCTCTGGCATGGTCTGCCAGCTATTTTTAATACTTTTGCCGTTTACAAATGACCAGATATAAGTAGCGAAGCTACCGTGCTGTTGCTGGATGGCGATAACGGCTTGAGCGTTGGTGACTGCCGAGCGTATTTTTAATTTATTTCTGATAATTTCCGGGTTAGCCTGCAATTCCAGTTGCTTCTGCTCTGAATAACTGGCAACTTTTGCAATCTCGAAATTATCAAATGCTCTACGATAACCTTCACGCTTTTGTAATACGGTATTCCAGCTGAGGCCTGCCTGCGCGCCTTCCAGAATCAGCATCTCAAACAATAACCGGTCATCATGTACCGGCACACCCCATTGCGTATCGTGGTAGTGTTCCTGCATTGCACTGGAGAGTGCCCAGGGACATTTTTTCATTTTTTTAACAGATCCGCTAAACCGGCAAAAGGATTATGTGAACCACCGGAGTGATCTAGCTGCTCTTGTTTAGCACTGCCAAAGCGCATTTCTTCATATTTTGAATGTTCATTATCATGACAGTAAAGGCATAATAATTCCCAGTTACTGCCATCGGCGGGATTATCATCATGATTATGATTTTTATGGTGTACCGTTAATTCCTGTAGATTGCTATTGGTAAATTCCCGAGAGCAACGACCACAAACCCAGGGGTACATTTTCAATGCCTGGCCACGATAGGTTTTCTCACGGTCTGTCTGGTGTTTACGTGCCTCAGCAACAAGTCGCGCTGAAGCACTCATATTGTGTTGATTATTGATTGCCATAACGTTTCATTCATCAAAATTAAAAAACCTCATTATATAACTTCGCAGGATTTGGTTTATGGAATTTTAAAAAATGGGCAGATCACTTGTCTTTGCTAGCAGTATCGACAAATAATCACTATAGATAGTATGTATGCTTACATTAAAGATTTACAAGCAGGCCTGGAACAGATCAGCTTCGGGTGATTTCAGGCGAGCAATTCTCTTTATAAACTCGATTTATGCTCAGCTAAGATAGCTGTATAACTCAATTCATAATAGAATAGTGCAGAAAACCTTTATCAATATTCCAGCCCATTATTGACTTATGATTCTACGCCCTCTGTTACTCCTGATCTTACTCAACCTGTGTATGCAAACCTGTTCAGCCCAGGCAATTAAAATTGTAAGTAGCCAGTGGCCGCCTTATGTGGATGACTCTCTGCCACAAAAGGGCCTGGCTGTGGAACTGGTTAACAAGGCATTACTACGCAAAGGCTATCAGCCAAGCTTGCATATTTATAACTGGAAACGAGCCCTGGAAGGCGTGGAAATAGGTGTATTTGACGCCACCTGTGCAATCTGGAAAACACCTGAACGTGAACGGGAGCTGGTCTTTAGCGAGCCTTACCTGACTAACACTATCAGTTTTATTAAAAGGAAAAACACGCCCATAGAGTTTCATCGCCTGGCGGACTTGCAGGGCTTGCTAATAGGCGTGGTGCGCGACTATGCTTACGATGAAAGCTTTGATAAATCGCGTGGTTTGATCAAAATTCCGGAGAATTTTATTGTCCAAAATTTACAAAAACTTAATAACGGCACTATAGACCTCACTCTCGGTGATGAGCGTGCGATTAACTATATGCTAGAGATTTTTTTACCAGCGCATGTTAACTCTTTTGAATTTATTAAACCCGCATTGACTTCAAAAAAACTCTATCTAGCGGTCAGCAGGTCGAATAAAACGGCACAAAAAATTATTGAAGATTTTAATCAGGCGCTTAAAGAGATGCAGCAAGACGGCAGTTATGACCAGATTCTCAGTAAATATAAATATTGAGTTTATTTAGCTCACTATTTAAAACACACCAGGCGGCTTTTAAGAGTGCAAATATATTTAATTACCATCGGACAGAAAATGCCCGGCTGGGTAAAGCAAGGCTACGAAGAATACGCCAAACGTATGCCCCGAGAGTGTGAGCTGATTGTTAAAGAAATTGCTGCCGGCAAGCGCGGAAAAAATAGCGATGTAAAACGTATCGTGCGTGATGAAGGAGAAAGAATGCTGGCTGCGCTACCTAAAAACTGTCTTATCGTCACCCTGGATGTCCCCGGCAAAGCCTGGACAACGGCTAAGCTGGCAGAGACTATGCAAAACTGGTTAGACAGCGGACAGGATATTGCGCTCATGGTCGGCGGGCCTGAAGGTTTAGCCGATTCAGTTAAACAGGTAGCGCAACAGTCATGGAGCTTATCGAAACTGACCTTCCCTCACCCGCTGGTACGCATCGTGGTAGCAGAACAAATCTACCGTGCCTGGAGTATTATTAATAACCACCCTTATCATCGTTAGCTATGCCTGCTTTAATTTTAGCATCTGCCTCACCGCGCAGAACTGAGTTACTTAAACAACTAGGTCTCGCACATACAATACACGTGGCTGATATTGATGAAACCCCTTTCAGCAACGAATCTCCTGGCGAATATGTTCTGCGAGTCGCTCATGAAAAATCTCAAACCATTCATCAGCAGTATCCCGAAGATAGCGTTGTTATAGCGGCAGATACTTCCGTTGTTCTGGGTGATAAAATCATGGGCAAGCCGGAAAGCCTGGAACATGCACTGCATATGTTGAGCCACTTATCAGCCAATACACACCAGGTATATAGCGCAGTATCCATACGCGGACGACTCACCCAGCATTGTTTAAGTGTTTCGGATGTTACTTTTCGTGCCATTACTGCACAGGAAATTATACAATACTGGCACACCGGTGAACCGGCTGATAAGGCTGGGGCATACGCGATTCAGGGTTTAGGCAGTACCTTTATCAAAACCATTAACGGTAGTTTTTCAGGCATTATGGGCTTGCCCTTGTTTGAGACTGCACAATTATTAAGCAATGAAGGAATAAATATTTTCAATGAGTGAAGAAATTCTGATTAATGTTACCCCTCCTGAGACACGGGTTGCCATCGTTGAAAATGGAGTCGTTCAAGAAATTATTATTGAACGTACTCGTCAGCTAGGTTTAATCGGCAATATCTACAAAGGTGTTGTTTGCCGTGTTTTGCCAGGAATGCAGGCAGCCTTTATTGAAATTGGCCTGGAACGTGCTGCCTTTTTACATATATCAGGTTTATCTAGCAAGGAATTAGAACAAAAAGGCTCGGACAATATCGAGCATTATTTAATTGAAAATCAACACCTCATTGTGCAAGTCACCAAAGACCCTATCGGTAGCAAAGGCGCACGCTTAACAACGGAAATCTCTATTCCATCCCGTTATCAGGTGTATATGCCTTATGCTATAAAAGGCGGCGTTTCCCAGCGCATAGAGCATGAACCTGAAAGAGAGCGCTTACGCAGTTTTCAAAATGCATTCCAGATAGAACACCAGTCAGGTGCGTTTATCGCCAGAACTGCGGCAGAATGTATTGATGAATCTGTATTAGAATCCGATATGCTATTTCTACTGCAATTATGGGATTCCATTCAGGAAAAAATTCCATTGGCAGAGCCCAGGGCTCTCATTCATTTTGATTTACCCTTAAGCGTCCGCACTTTGCGTGATTTATATACTGATAATATCGAAAAGGTAAAGGTCGATTCACGAAAAACATACCAGCGCCTGATAGAATTTGCTGAAGAATTTGTACCCGATATTGTGCCTATCATCGAGCTTTACACCCGCGAGAGACCTTTATTCGATATTTATAATATCGAAGATGAAATCGAAAAAGCCCTGGGACGAAAGGTAGGCTTAAAATCAGGCGGTCATCTGGTTTTTGACCAGACTGAAGCAATGACTACAGTCGATGTTAATACCGGGGGGTATGTTGGTGGTAAAAGCCTGGAAGAGACTATATTTAAAACCAATCTTGAAGCAGCACAGGCAATTTCTCGTCAATTAAGACTGCGTAATCTGGGCGGCATTATCATTATTGATTTTATTGATATGCAAAGCGAAGAACATAAATCGCTGGTTTTGAGTGCGCTGGAAAAAACCCTGGAACAATGCCATTCAAAAACCAAAATCACTGAAGTATCCGCTCTGGGTCTGGTGGAAATGACCCGCAAGCGTACCCGTGAAAGTCTCGCTCATATTCTCTGCGAACCCTGCCCTACCTGTGATGGTAGAGGCGCACTTAAAACTGCAGAAACCATTTGTCTGGAAATTTTTCGCGAAATCATTCGTGAAGTCAAGCAATACAATGTGCAGGAAATTCTGGTCTTAGCCTCACATCCTGTGGTAGAAAAATTGCTTGATGAAGAGGCCGATGAGTTAGCTGAATTAGAAGCTTTTTTAAATATTCGCATCAAGTTCAGATCAGAATCCGAATATAGCCAGGAACAATATGATGTGGTTTTACTTTAATAGTCATAAGACATAATGATAAAACATATTCAATGGGGATTTGTCCGTGTACTTTTCTGGACTATTCTGATTTTCGCCATCAGTATCAGTGGCTTGCGTTATGCTCTTTCAGAGCTGGATTTTTTCAAAACAGATATTGAAGCTCTGCTCAGTAAACACCTGGGGGCGCCAGTTACCATTGCGAATATACAAGGGGTATTAAATGGTCTCAAGCCTGAACTTTCCTTGCAAAATATTGCCGTACATTCCGAACAAAACAATGCCACACCTGTACAATTACAGGAAATTCATCTGGGTTTCAGTATACTCGCAGCCATACAACAGTCATTCCTGGAAGCAATACAAATATCAATAATAGGTGCAAATCTGTCGGTGACCCGCATGGAATCAGGCGCTATCAATATAAAGGGATTACCAAACACGGATGACAACAAGCAGCCTACCTGGCTTATGCGTGGCAAACAATACAAGCTTATTAATAGTGAAATACTCTGGCATGACGAAAAACGTAATGCTGCCCCGGTGCAATTCAAACAGATCAATATCACCCTGAATAATGATGCCGATCAGCACAAAATATTTATTAGCACCGACCTTCCTGAATCTTTAGGCAAATCATTACACATGATCATAGATTTTAGCGGTGATTTTTTTATTCCAGAAAGTATTAATGCCCGGCTGTTTGTTCAGGGACTGGGCATTCATTTTGATAAATTTATTACTGGAGACTTGCCCTTTGATTTTGCATTTACTCAGGGCAGTGGCGATTTTAGTATCTGGAGCAAGTGGCAAGCAGCACAAATGACGGAAATGCGCGGGTCAATAAATCTTATCGATGCCGCAATTACAGATAATATCAACGCTGCGTTTCCTATAGACCAGCTAGATCTGCATTTCTTATTGCAAAAGCATCAGCAACAATGGCGACTTGGCATAAAAAACTCCTTGCTGAAGTCAAATGATATCAGCCTTGAACTCCCTCAAATAGCGCTTGCATTAGAGCTAAATACTGCAGGTGATGTAACTCATCTGGCAATTAACAGCTCCCAGCTAGCTCTGGAACCCATAAGTAAAATCATCCTGCTGAATAAAATATTAGCTGATAGCTTACAGCAGCAATTAGCAACCATTGCTTTGCAAGGAGAAGTGAAAGACCTGCTTTTAATCGCCAACCCAAGCCAGGAAACTTTTGCAATTAATGGCCAACTATCAGGCATTAAAACTCGTCCTATAGATAATATTCCAGGCATTAAAAACCTGGAAGCCTATATCAAAGGCTCTGAGCAACAAGGTTTAATTCAGATAAGTTCATCGCAGCTCAATTTTGCTGCACCCAATTTGATTAGAAATCCTTTCGATTTTAATCATGCTCTGGGCGAAATACATTGGCAGCACTCAGATTCATGGGTGATCAGCAGTCCGCTAGTAGAATTAAATACAGAGCATTTCAAAACCAGCACTAAATTTACACTCACTATACCGCAAGCAGATAAACCCACGCTGAGCATGCAAAACTCTTTTGATATACTGTCTGCTTCATACACACCAAAGTATCTCCCCAGTGGAATTCTTGACCCCGAAATAGTAGATTGGCTAGATCACGCTTTTGTTAAAGGCAATGCAAAACAAGGAGGGATAATACTTCGTGGCGCATTAGCTGATTACCCTTTCCCCCAGCATAAAGGTGTGTTTGAAATACTATTTGACGCTAAGGATGTTGAATTACACTACGCGCCCGATTGGCAAGATATACAAAATGCATCTGCAACGGTGCGTTTTTTTTCAGACAGCATGAATATTAATGTTCATCAAGGTCGCGCCAATGATTCGACGATTCAAAATGCAACAGTTTCTATCGCATCTTTTGAAAGCAGTCAATATATAGATATTCAGGGCAACATAAAAAGTAGCTTATCCGATACAGCCCTTTATTTAACGCATTCACCTTTCAAGGAGCAGGTGACTGCAATTGATGATGTTATTGATATACAAGGCTCAACTGATATCCATGTTGATCTAAAAATTCCTCTGACTAATAACGCTGTGAAAGTTAATATTTCAGCGAAAACAAACGATGCGAGAGCCACTATTAGTCCTATAGATCTTGCTATTTCAGATATAACAGCTGATTTTCGGTTTACTGAAAACGGTGTATCTAGTCAGCAAATCAGCGCAACTGCCTTGGGATTTCCATTAACTGCAAAGCTGAGCAGTACTGATCAAGCCGTATCGGTAAAGGTCTCAGGACGAATGTCCATTAAACAACTGGCGAAACAGTTTCCAAATAATTTATGGGCCTATTCAGAAGGAACCAGTAACTACCACACGCAAATTGAGTTCCCGAAAAATAGCAAGCAAGTATGCACTATTCAATTAGACTCGGATCTAGTCGGCACAGCGATACACTTTCCCCCCTTATCCAAGCCAGAAGCTCAGGTCCACCCTCTATCGATAAAACTAGGTATTGCTGCATCAGGCTTAGATACTTTTAATCTCGTTTATGAGAACCGCCTGGCACTACAAAACCGGGTGAATATCAATCTCAAAAAAATTCCCCCTCACTGGCAAGGTATTATTCATACCCCCGTAGCAAGTGGTAGTGTTTTTATACCGATCGAATTTAATAACCAAGCTGAAATAAGTTTAGCGCTGCAAGAATTAGACCTTTCAGCATTACAAAAGATTGATCTGCAAAGCAATACTAAACCTCTATCAGTAAAAAACCTGCCCAGTATCAAGCTAAACAGCGAGGAACTTTACTGGAACAACAGTAATCTTGGAAGTCTAAAGATACAAACTCAGCCCACCGATCAAGGTTTGGCAATTAAACAATTTGATATTACTTCATTAAACAACAGCCTATCCCTATCAGGATCCTGGCAGCAACATAATCAGCAAGATTCCAGCTCAATTTCCGGACAATTCATGAGTCAGGATTTTGGTGCATTTTTAACTAAAACACAGCTTTTTAACGATATTGTTGACACCACAGCTGAGCTTAATTTTGTACTTAACTGGCCTGCAGCCCCTTATGAGGTATCAAAGTCTATCCTTTCAGGTTCATTAGACACCCAACTAAGTAACGGTCGTATTTTAGGTGTAAACCCGGGTATCGGGCGAGTTCTGGGGGCGCTGGATATATGGAAGCTAGGCAAACGTCTAAGTTTTGATTTTTCTGATATTACCGAATCAGGCTTAAGCTTTTCTGAAACAACAGGGCATTTCAGCATCAACCAAGGCTCAGTCACAACAAAAGACTTGCTAATTAATGCCATGCCGGCAAAAATTTATATTTCTGGCTCCACCAACCTGGTCACTGAAAAAATTGACCTGCTGGCAACAGTCCTGCCTAAATTTCCAATAGCTGGTACAATTATCGGCAATGTTGCGAACGCAGTAAGTAAAACCTTTATCGGTAATGAGCAACCAGGCGGCCTTATTGTAAGCTTGTTATATCAAATCAAAGGCACTTGGGAAAAGTTTACGATAAATCGCCAGTTTAGCTCCGTTCTAGAAGACGACATAGCTGACGACCTCTCAACCATGCCATAAATAAAGACCCACCGTTATTCGAGATTTTATATGAGTAGATGTGCCGCCATTCAAATGGCATCTAGCCCCAATATCAGTTCTAATTTAATAGAAGTCGAGCGCTTAATTAGCGATGCTGTCAATGCGGGTGCAAAATTAGTCGCCTTACCAGAAAACTTTGCTTTAATGGGGCACCATGAATTAGATAAAATCAAGCAGCAGGAACAAGACGGGGCCGGTCAGATTCAAGACTTTCTGGCAACTACTGCAAAAAAATATGCAGTCTGGATTGTTGCTGGCACCATCCCTATTGCAGATCCAGCCAATGCCAACAAAGTTATGGCGGCTTGCCTGATCTACAACGATCTAGGCGAACGCGTTGCGCGTTATGACAAAATTCATTTATTTGATGTCCACGTACCAGGAAGTGACGAGATATATCGCGAATCCGACACCATTTCCAAAGGTAACACACCCTTAGTTATTGACAGTCCTTTTGGTAAACTGGGTATAGCCGTGTGCTACGACCTGCGTTTTCCAGAGTTGTTCCGCATCATGCAGAAACAAGGTATGGAAGTGCTGATTATCCCTTCCGCTTTCACTTATAAAACCGGCGCTGCTCATTGGGAGCTGTTACTCAGAGCTCGCGCGGTAGAAAATCTATGTTATGTGATTGCACCCAATCAAGGCGGATTTCATGTCAACGGTCGCCAGACTTATGGCCATAGTATGATTATTGACCCCTGGGGGAGCATTCTGGAATGTCAAAAAACCAATGCAGGCTTTGTTGCTGCAGATATTGATCTCGTTCGTTTACATAAAACACGAGAAACTTTTCCCGTGCTCCAGCACTGTCAAATTACTTGTGGATAAATAATGCCCAACTCAGCTTTACAATTAGCAAAACAAGCTATATTAGTGCCTACCGGCATACAGGAAAGTCATATTTACCGGGTTATGGATCAATTACTGAATGGTGCCATAGATAGTGGTGACATTTACTTTCAATCCAGCCATTATGAGTCCTGGGTACTGGAAGATGGCATTATCAAAGAAGGCAGTCATAATATAGAACAAGGTGCTGGTGTACGTGCATTATCAGGTGAGAAAACTGGCTTTGCCTACAGTGATAAAATTGACCTGAATGAACTTTTAGCCGCCGTTAATAATGTGCAGGCCATTGCACGCCAGGGTCAAACAGCAAATGTGCCAATGCCCTCGCATAAAATGTTCCCTCAGCTATATACGCCTAACAATCCCTTAAACTCATTAAGTGATCAGGAAAAAGTAGATTTCTTACGCAGAATTGATACCGAGACGCGCAAACTAGACCCGCGTATTGAACAAGTCATTATCAGTCTGGTTGGAGTACAGGATCATATTCTGATTGCCAACCAGGGCGATTCAATAGCCGGTGACGTACGCCCTTTAGTACGTTTGAATATCAGCGTGATCGTCGCAGATAAAGGCCGTCGTGAACAAGGCAGCATGGGTGGTGGCGCACGCTCTGATTATCTCTATTTCCTTGAACAGGATAGGGCTCTTGGCTATGCCCGGGAAGCGGTTAGACAGGCATTGGTTAATCTGGACGCAGTAGCTGCCCCTGCGGGGACTATGACCGTTGTCCTGGGTTCAGGCTGGCCAGGTATACTACTACATGAAGCCATCGGTCATGGACTGGAAGGTGATTTTAATCGCAAAGGTACGTCAGCCTTTAGTGGCCGGGTTGGTGAACGAGTCGCCTCACCGCTATGTACCGTAGTTGATGACGGCACTTTGCAGGGTCGTCGTGGCTCACTGTCTATTGATGATGAAGGCACACCCACACGATGCACGACCTTGATTGAAAACGGTATTCTCAAAGGGTATATGCAGGACAAACTCAATGCTCGTTTAATGGGTGTTCAGCCCACCGGAAATGGTAGACGCGAATCCTATGCTCATACCCCGATGCCGCGTATGACTAATACCTATATGCTTGCCGGTGAAAGTGATCCTGAAGAAATTCTGCAATCGGTTAAAAATGGCCTATACGCCAAGAATTTTGGTGGTGGACAGGTCGATATCACTTCAGGAAAATTTGTCTTCTCGGCCAGCGAGGCCTATTTAATTGAAAACGGAAAAATCACCCGGCCAGTCAAAGGAGCAACGCTGATTGGCAATGGCCCTGACGTACTCACTCGTGTCAGCATGGTGGGTAATGACCTGGCTTTAGATAGTGGTGTTGGCACTTGCGGCAAAGAAGGTCAAAGCGTCCCGGTTGGTGTCGGTCAACCCACGCTGAAAATTGATGCCCTGACCGTTGGTGGTACCAACGTATAGTCACTGCATAAGCAAATGCCTAAAATTATCTTAACACTTTTATTTTAAGAGTTCGTATAGAATGGTTGAGCGTCTTTTTGCAAACTCCATCAATTCTAATGGGGTAATGGGGTTCATTACGCGCCTAAAAAGCAGGCACTTCATTCAACCCATCCTATAAAAATGTGTGTTTCTGCATCGATACTTATATACTTCTCACGGTCACAAAGTGGATTTCTAGCGACAGCGTTTTTGTAAAACTAATTTACAATAAAAATACCTAATTATTAACAAGCCCATCCCTAAATCGTAATAACTGGGGTCATAATAGCTAGACCGAGACAATCTCTTGTTAGGCAAAAGTATAAATTATGAAAATCCACTTAGTTCTAGATAGGCCAAAATAAAGTAATGACCCCTGAAAAATTAAGAAAAAATCTAGAAAAGCTAAGAAATGAAATAGCAAGAAAACCGTCAATTTATACATCCGAATATGCAAAAACAATCAAGGAATCGTTTACAAAATATACACGCACTAGCAGCGTAAATATATTATCAGGTTCAAACGAAATGCTGTCTGCACACAAATGGCCATTTCCTGTGTACAATTTAGGCAGTGAATTAGGCTTTATAAAATTAATAGCAATAGCATCTTTAATTATATTCAAGCTCAAATGCTATGAGTATTTAAGGTTTATCGCAGGGCGAGGAATGTCTAGTGAATTACCTATAAATGATTTGCAACCTCATCTTGATGAAATCATGTGTCGGCATTTTTCTTTGTGTAAAAAGAAAATATTTACAGAGTGGAAAACTAATCCAGTTTTTATTGATAAACATTACCTCATTGATAATATTCATAAGACATACAGGAAAGGATATTGGTATGCCTGCATGGTATCTGCTCTTCCTTTACTTGATTTAGTTTGTAGGCATTTTTTAAAGACGCGGAAACATAAGGATATAAAAATAATCGTAGCAATTTTTCGATCAGCGGGTGTTACTGCTCGCGATGTTAAACCTGGACTTGGATGGGTAGAAGGTGAAGAAAAAAGTAACGAAAATACAGTAGAAAGAGACTTCAGGCTCATTGGTATTGCATTGGGTTCATTTCTAGATTTTGCAGATGAATATTACGCTTATTTTAGAAAGACAAAATCTAACTCAGAAATAACGATTAATCGCCATGCTATTATACACTGTCTAGTTGATGATATATGGACTCAAGAGAATGCAACAAGAATTTTAATTTTCCTCGATTTAACTTTACATTTAGAACCGGTGTTTGGTATTTTACTAAATGAAAATTAAGCAATCAGAGGCAATAGCCACACAATTGCTTGCACACGGATGCCATAAGCGTCATGTCTTTTTCAAAAAGCGGCAAAATCCACACCACTTATGGCACCCGTTGAAGCAGACGTTATTCCATGTAAAATATAATTCATCGACTGGCTGGTTTGGGTCGTAAGCCGTCGATCAGTTTCAAAAAAATATTTTGTTTTTTATATCTCATCATGATCTCCTTTACTAGTTTAATACCGTCTACTAAGCCCCACTAAAATCGACATACTCTTAGAGGAGCTTGAGTTTTTATTCCCACATTTAGGCTATGCACCGCATGGCCACACAGCTTATATAGATTATGCAAATTCAAGAAGAAATCAGCAGCCTGGAATCAACTATTCACGATTTATTACTGGAAGCTAAAAACCAGGGCGCCACTGCTGCAGATGCTGGTTTAAGTGTCGATACCGGTTTATCAGTCAATGCTCGCCTGGGTGAGGTAGAAACCATAGAACATCACTGTTCTCAAGGTCTGGGCGTGACAGTTTATTTTGGTCAGAAAAAAGGCTCGGCAAGTAGTACCGACTTATCAGCCCAGTCAATCAAAGAAACCGTTACAGCCGCTTGCAGTATTGCCCGTTACGCGAGTGAAGATCCCTATGCCGGCTTACCCGATCCAGATAAACTTGCCACCGATTTTAAAGACCTGGACCTATACCACCCTTGGAATATTAGCGCCACTGACGCCATAGACCTTGCCATAAGCTGTGAAGATAGTGCGCGACAATATCATGCAGATATTAGTAATTCTGAAGGTGCCTCAGTTGATACCTATCAGGGCATACGTATCTTTGGCAATAGTTTAGGGTTTTTAAACGGTTATGCATCTACCCGTCATTCCATTAGCTGTTCAGTCCTGGGCGAACGCGATGGCAATATGGAACGCAATTACTGGTACAGCGTAGCGCGTAAGCATGAAGACCTTGATGGTGCCGAATTAGTCGGCATAAAAGCAGCACAAAGAACGATACAGCGCCTGGGAGCACGTAGTTTAAGCACACGCAAATCCCCGGTTCTATATTCTGCCGAAGTAGCAAGCGGACTTATCAGCTCGTTTCTCGGTGCTATCAGTGGCGGCAGTCTGTATCGTAAGTCATCATTTTTACTCGACAGCCTGGATACAAAAATATTCCCTGATTTTATCCATATATATGAACAACCGCACTTACCATGTGCATTGGGTAGTGCCTGTTACGACGCTGAAGGTGTGGCAACCAAAGCCAATAATATTGTTACTGACGGCATTCTTAATAGCTATCTGTTAAGTACTTATTCTGCCCGTAAATTAGCCATGCAAACAACGGGGCATGCAGGTGGAGTACATAATTTATGTATTACAGCAGGAGATAAAGACCTGAGCCAGTTGCTCAAACAAATGGATACTGGCCTACTGGTCACTGAATTGATGGGGCAAGGTGTAAACCCCGTTACCGGCGACTATTCCAGAGGAGCTTCGGGTTTTTGGGTAGAGCATGGCGAGATTCAATACCCTGTGCACGAGATTACTATTGCGGGAAACCTTAAAGATATGTATCAACATATTCTAGCGGTAGGCAATGATATAGACCTACGCGGAAATATACGCACCGGCTCTATTTTAATAGAAGAAATGGCGATAGCCGGAGAATGAGTTAGCGGTGCAAAGAATTAAGCAAAATCCAGCGGTCAGCAGATCACACTTACTCGTTTACTTGATTTATGCAGGATGAGTAAATGCTCTGCATGCCTATCCTGCTTTTTTCCTGGCTGTCGTGCTAAAAACTTAAAATCTAATATCAACCCCCAGGGTAAATTCGCGGCCTACTTTAAATAATCGTGTCGTTTCGCCACCCTGCGTCACTTTTACTTCATCATTGATCAGGTTTTTCATTTTAATTTTCACTGACAACCAGTCATTGAGCTGTTGGGTAGCAATTAAATCCAGTTGATTAAAGGGTTGTGCATATTTATCAGGTGCGCCTAATAAACCAACTGCGACGATGCGTTCAGCGGTGATATTATAAAGCAAGGTGGCACGCGTCCCCCAATCGGCATTATCAAAACCCAGCTGAAAATTGAACACATGTGGTGAATGTCCTTGTAAAGGACGATTGCTAGACGTTTGTGCTTCGGTATTTTTTTCGCTCAATTGCACTGTAGACTGCGACCAGGTGTAGTTACTGCCTATAAAAAAATCCTCTAAAGCAGGATGAATAATATCCAGATTTTTTAATACTTCAACCTCGATTCCATATATAGTGGCTGCTTCAGCATTCTGAAAGGTTAGCAGTCCCGCTGTTCCCGGTAAAAAAACGGTCTCTATCGGGTCAGTCATATTTTTCCAGAAAAATCCTAGCGAGAAGTTTTCATTTGCTGACATATAATATTCCCAACGGGCATCATAGTTATCAATCCCTGTTTGCATTAAATCGGGATTACCCGTGGTCTCATTTCCAGTACTTGGATCAGTAAACGGAGCCGGGGACAATTCCCTAAAATCGGGCCGAGAAAGTGTCTGACTAAAACTCGCACGGAGCTGTTGTTTGTCAGTAATAAACCAGGTAGTCGCGACAGCAGGAAGCATATCTGTTCTGTTTACTACGGTAGTAATAGGATCACTGCTAGCACCTGATATTGCAAAAGTTTCGACAAACATATCGTTATCTTCCCAACGCAAACCACCGGTCAGACGAACATTATCAAAAAAGTTCATATCCAGTTGGCCGTAGTAAGAAATCAATGCTTGACTGGCATTATAATTATCTGTCGAGCGAGTCGTTTCCCTGATCTGGAAACCATCGGGAGTAATATATTCAGGCTGCAAAATATCTTCTAATGAAGGCTGAGCCAGTACGGCAGGGTCCCTCGCATCAGGTCCAACAGGTGTGTAAATAAAGCGCTGGATTGAGGATTCACGAGTTTTTTGCTGGTCAATAAAGCCACTATTTAATGAGATAGAAAAATTATTATCAAACTCAAAAGGCAGTTTAAGATCAAAACGCCAGCTTGCATCCTTATCGGTTAGTTGACCATACGAGGTCTGGTTACTGTCCGCCCGACGAGAAAAAGAGTAGGTGCCGTCAAGATTTTCATCGTAACGATAATCTCTTGTTTTCGGCTGTTCCCAATCAGCGGTTGAATTGCTGTATAACCAGTCGAATTTAAGATTATGCAGCTCTGGAAATAAATGATCTCCTCCAACTTGCTGCATAAATAATTGATTAGTTGTCCACCTTAATTGTGTGTGTCGACTACCCGTTTCGCCCTCACTATAACCTTGTTCAATACTCGCTTGATCAAAGGCCTGGCGTAACCACATGCTAGTGGCATACAGGCGATGATCATCTTTATATGTTGCTTCCAGTCCCAAATAGGCATTTATCTGAGTTTCACGCACGGTTTTGTTTAAATTAGACTCTTCGGTTAATATCAATCCGCCTTTACCATCACTGCCAGAGGATGAATATTGTTTTCTTTGCTCATCGACTGTATTCCATTGCTGTTTCCAGCGTGTCGCAGTTGTATATCCCAGAGTAAAATCTCCAATATTAAACAAATCTCCCATCGATGCTTCAAAACGACCATTTGGATTTATAGTTTCAGGCTCGACATCCCATACATTAGACAAATCCTGGCCAAAGGTTTCTAATTCCTGGGGTGTAAACCCATCTGGATTAAAAGGTGTTTGCGGTTTTAAGGTTGAACCATCGGATGTTGCAGCGGCAATGGAATCAGGAAGCTTACGCGTACCATCATCGAAAGTGATCCAGTCAGTCGAGCCACCATCATAGCGTAAACCATCTGAGAAAGTTGTACCAGTGATAAAGCCTATTTGTCCAGAAACATTCAAAAAGAAATCCTCCGGGACCTGCCTGGTACGCATATCCAGGGTACCCCCGGCAAACTCACCGGGTCTATCCACAGAATAAGATTTTTGTACCAGCAAACTATCCAGAAAACTGGTGGGAAATAAATCTAGAGGGACAACTCTACGTGTTGGATCGGGACTCGGAATCGCTGCACCATTCACCAGTGTTGAAGAATACCTCTCACCCAGGCCACGAATAAAAACAAAACGTCCACCAACAACTGTTAACCCCGCTGCTCTTTTTAAGGCACTGGCCACATCCGAATCACCATTACGGCTGATTTGCTCTGAACCTAGAACCGTAGTGACCGATGCAGAGGTTCTTTGTTCTTCGATAACAGATGCCACCGAGCCTGCAAGAAAAGGTTCTAGAACCACATACTCAGCTAGTTCAACCCCGGCAGGGGTTAGTTTAAAGCTTAAGTCGGTGGTTTGCTCTTTCGTTACAGCAACCTTATCTTTAGTTTGCGTGTTAAAAGCAGAATGCAATAAGGAAATACTGTACTCCCTGACTGGAACTTTAGCTTTGAATTTTCCTTGCGCATTAGTCCTATAGCGCTCACTTAAACCACTAAGAAACACCTGTACATCTTTAACCGGTTTATTGGTTTCTGCGGAAACGACTATCGCGGTGATATAACCTTCACCGAGTTTTTCGGCCTTAATCATATCTTCGGCACTGCCACCGATAGCCGCATCTGCTGCAATATTACTTTCTATGTGTAAAACTGGTTCTCCTTTAAACTCTGGAAATGTCAGCATAACCTGAACATTTTCATGCTTGCGTAAAGGCAGTGCAAAACCGAATGATTTATTCTGGCGATTAATGGTTAATTGATAATTTCCAGGTGCCAGACTGCCAAAAACACTACCATTATTACTAAAGTTAGCAAAAGGTTTGCCATCAATTAATAGTTCAGCATCACTGACCGGCCTGCCTTTAAGAAACAGAAAGATGGAAAACTCGGCTTTGTCACCCGCCCAAGCCGTAGTACTGCTCGTGACCAAGAGTAAAAAAATGACCATAGGACGATACAGAAGTTTCATGATTTATATGTGCTTAATATGGCTATAAGTAAACGTGCGGTGCTTTTGCTTTTATTAAACTAAGCAATGCAAAGGCAGTGAAGAATAACGGGATTGAATGAATAGGACCTGGTTAATGTCTATGCTTACGCACTGGCAAGAGCTCTGTGCTATTTGCTCGTTGCTTTAGGCACATTGCCAAGATTCCTCTTTACAGGCTTCCATCATGCGACGTAATTCGAGCCCTTTTTTAAACAATTCAGTTTCGGTCAAATAATCGATTTGCTTACTCGCCGCAGTAAATTGACCACTGGAAAAATACGCGTAAGCCAGGGCATAGCGAATATTCTGATCATCCAGTAAACCTGTGCGGTATAAACTTTTTTGCATATTTGCTGCTTGTTCATAGCGCTTTAAAGCCAGAAAAATTGCCAGACGTTGTTTCAGCTTGACCTTATGGTCACGAATAACGGGGTTTAGGGTCAATGCCTTATATAAACGCCCTGCCCGGCGATAGACTTCGGCAGCTTCAGCAATCAGTTTGGAATCATATTGCGCCGCCTGTTCTAGAATAAAAGCACCCGAATTCAATTGGCCCATATCCATATAGGTATGCGCTAATACTTTGGCAATGGTTACATTATCTGGAAACTTCAAACGCGCTGCTTCCATAATAAGCAATGTTTGCTGATATTCCTTACTCAGACGCAAGGCATTGCCAATGGCAATATAATCACTCGCTTTCCCTGCTGAAAGATTAAGGTACTGCTGACCCAATTGCGCTGCTTGCTGGTATAACTTTAATTCAACCAGATAGAAAACTTTACGGCGCATAAAACGGTAATCACTACTAAACATTTGCTGTGCTGTATTCAAAGTATCTATAGCTGCATCGCTTTGCTGTAACTGCCAGTGCGATTGCGCTTTCATTTCCAGTAGCAGCGGATAATTGAGCACAATATCTCCCGCTTTATCTACTGCAACAATAAGCTCTTGATACTCCTTTAATGCATAACTTACCTGTGCTAGATAGACATAGATAACGGGATCTTGCTGGCCATTTTTAATGGCTGACTGCAAGCTTTCTTTTGCTGCGAGCATATCATTCAGATTCATATACGCCAGACCTTGCAGGGTATAGAAACGCATCAGGTCGGTTGCTTCATCCGCCATGTCCACACTTTGCAAGGCCAGTAATGCGCGGTCATAATGACCATCTTTGAGCATCGTGGCTGCCAAAGATATAAAATCTGTTTTGGGCGCTTTTTTAGCCCATCCAGCTTGTGCAGCAAATAACAAAGTCACGGCCATTAATACCTGCAGGATTCGTTTATTAAATATTTTCATAACAATAAATATAAATATGTAGCAACAAGGACTTAAGACAGATCAAAGCGGATTTTTTGTTTTGCCCAGACTTTGACTTTCTTACCTTCATATTTGGCAGGTTCAAAGCGCCAGGAATTAATCCCCTGCAAGGCGGCTTCATCAAATACGCCGGATGGATTGGATTCCAGTACCTGTACCTGATCCACTGCGCCATTCTCATCAATCAAAATGGATAGCACCACATAGCCTTTGATACCTTTTTTCTTGGCTGCTGCCGGGTATTTAAAAGCCCCTCTTACTTTCGGTTTAGGCGCCACATCAACCAAATCTTCGGTCATAATAGACGAGCCGGTTTTACCCAGTAAGCCACTGTTTAAATCATCAAGAGAGCCATCGCCTAAGCCAGGTATGCCAAGATCTATCCCTGACAAGGATGAGTTTAGGCCTTTAAATGGTACCGGTGCTCGTGCCGTCTTGCGCACGCGTTTGGGTTGCACTTTTTTTACTTTCTTTTCTGCCTTGGGTTTAATCTGCTTAACAATATCAAGCTGTGTGGTCTTAACTGCCTTTTCCTGATCCAGATCTGAAGCATATCGGTTCATCACTAGCACTAAGCCAAACACGAGAATAGGGCCAATCATCATCGAGATGATGGCAACCACATTTTTATTAACCTTCATACTACAATTATTTAACCCGCTTCTTTTTCAGTTGCGACACCGACACTTTTCGCACCCGCTAAACGCGCCTGGTCAACCACTTCAACCAGCTTGCCTGACGGCACACCTTCATCGATCACGACTAAAATTGATTTTTGCGTAGAGGTACTTAATAAATCACGCAATTTACTTTGTATAAGCCATACTCTGATAGGTTCGCCGTCTAGATAGATATCCCCGGTTTTATCAATAAACAAGCGAATGGCCTTACTGGAAGCCATGGTCGAACTACTGGCACTGGGACGTTCCAGTTCTAAGGTCATATCCTTGACAAAAGTTGTAGTCACCATAAAAAAGATCAATAAAATAAATACGATATCAATCAATGGGCCTATATCAATGCTCGTATCCAGTTGCGGTGTTTGTCTGCGTCGCATAATAAATTGTAGGGGTTAAGTTAGAAGGTTAGGCGTGACTGCAAAGCAAATCTTTGACTTGTGCCAAATGGGTTTGCAGATTGATTTGTCGTCTGTTCAATACGCTTTGAATTAATACACCGGGAATCGCGACAGCCAGACCCATCTGGGTGGTAAATAAAGCCTGGGAAATCCCTCCAGCAATACCACCTGACTGGGTAAATAAAGCCATAGAGGCTAAGGAGTCAAAGGTTTCGATCATCCCTGAAACAGTTCCCAAAAGTCCCAGTAAGGGAGAAATCATGACAATAATCTTGATCAATACGGCATACTTACGCATTTCCTTATCATAGTCAGAAAATGCACTATCCAGGTGACTGCGTAAATTAAGATAGCCTTGTTGCTGAAGCGCCAAACCTAGCTTCACAGCAGTATCAAGAATTCCCGATACCGGTGCCTGTGGATTTTTCTGGTAAAAAATCAGCATATCTCGCACACCCATACGGTAGGTTTCCTTTAACGTCCAGTAACGGTAGCCAAGACCATACCAAAGCAACATAGTACACACTAGCAACGGCGGCATAACAAAACCACCCGAGACAAACAGGCTTTTAACGGAGAGGAAAATATCGTTCAAGTCCATAACTGTTAGCTAATATGAGCAGTAATTAGTGAATGATCCTTTTTGCCACCGCTATCGATCATGCCTATAACTACCTGCCCTTGTTCAGAGGAACTTAAAAGTGTATTAGTAATACGCAAAGCTGCAACTTCCATATCCAGCTTAATATTTTCCGACCAGGCTGATAATAAAGAACCAAATAATAGCGTTGGAATAGCAACAATCAACCCGAGTTCAGTCGTGACTAATGCAATAGAAATACCACCAGATAATAGTTTCGGGTCGCCAGTACCAAATTCGGTAATAATATCGAAAGTTGAAATCATCCCGGTCACAGTTCCTAGCAATCCAAGTAACGGAGATACCGAAGCAATCACCAGAATCGAGGTGCCGAAGCGATTCAAGACTGTCGATTCCTGTAAAATTGCCTCGGAAATAATATCTTCCATATGGTCACGGTCATCTTTAATATGCCGTAAGGTTGATTCCATAACGCGAGTGATTGCACAATGCCCTTTCTGGCATATTTTTTTCGCCTTTTCCATTTGCCCAGCATGTAAAAGGCGGGTAATCTCTTCGGTCAATTTCTGTGTATCAGAACTGTTGGTGTATAAAAGATAAATACGCACAAAAATCAATAGCGCGGCAAAGCCACCCAGACAGACAATAATCCAGCCGATGACACCACCGGATTCAATTACACTTAACCAGGTTTTTTCAGGTGTTTCCTGTATGGCTTTTTCGCGCGACTCAAACAAAAATATTTTCAGCTGCTCAGGTTGCTCATTTTTATCTAATGCTATTGCTGTCGACTGTGCAGGCTGGTACCATAATTTCAGATTACCTGCACCTGCAGGCACTAAAGCACCGCTCCCTTCTGTATTGATGCCATAAGCAGCGATATTACCTACCTGAACAATATCGCCTTCAACTTCCTTGCCACTATTCAGAAAGAATTTACCTTCAGTTTTACGTAATTCACCGAGGCTTTTTACCAAGGCCAAAGCCTTATCAAACAGGAAACTTACTTTCTCTTCATCCTTACCCAAGGTGTAATTAACTTTGGTATCTGTCTCAATGTTATACTTTTTTAGCGTAGCTTCAGCCTGTGAGTAAGTCATCTGCAGCACTTCATCACGTTCCATCCCTGCGGTATTAGTTTGTTCCGCAGTATTTAACTGTGCGGAAATCTGATCAATTTTTTCTGCACGACTAACTGATCCACGCTCCAATGAATCAATTTTATTGACTAATTTACGTTCATCACTGGCTGATTTCTTCTTGAAATTAAGCAAGCGATTTTGCAGCTCTCTTTTTTGTGCATCTAGAAAAGCATACTCGCGTTTATAAGCTGTTTTTAAATCGACCGGTTCCACTAGCGGATCTTTTTTTGCTTCAACGGCAGATTCTGGAGCGCTACCAGCAGTTACACTTGTAGCTTGTGTGCCAGTAGTTTCAGCGGATTGCGCTACACTGATAAAAAGTAGCGTCAGGAGTAACAGTAATTTATTCATTATGACTTCAGCGGATTAGGTAATTCAAAATAGCCCTGGCGAATTTGTTTTTTTAAGGAATCAAATAGTATGGCTATTTGTTCAATTTCCTCATTGTTAGTCGTTTGCAGATACTGCCAGTTACCATCGCTCATGCGATTGGCCATTCCCACGCGTTTATCACCCGTCTGGAAGTACATTAATGCAGTGCCCAGTTTGGCAATATCTGCGAGTACTTTTTCATCGCCTAGTTGTATGGTTTGCTGATAAATGCCATTTTCTTTACTCAGACGTATTTCATCTTCAATAAATGCCCACATCCTGTTAACGGCTTTTTTGGCATCAATCAAATTATTATTCAGCTGCCTTTCCAGCTTATTGACATCGCTAAGCCGGTCTTCGACTTTAAACGGAAAACCATTTCTGACATATACGCGATAACGCGTTATAAGTTCTATCAATACTGGTTTTAAGCCATCATTTGAGGCACTTGCCTTCTGAGATTCTTGCTGAAATTTCTCCAGAGATTGCTGCAGTTTTTCAATACTGATGTTCTGACGGCGTTCCTCAACTCCCAGATCAGTCATTTGTGATGCCAGAGAAGACATTTGGTTATGATGATTTTCTTTGGCAAGATCAAGCTGCATTTGTAACTCTTCGACTTCACCACGTACTTTAGACAAGGATTTAGCCAGATTTTCATGTTCTTCGGCATTGACGTTGCCAAGCCAGGCTATGCATATCGATATGCAAACCAGATAGGAAATTTTGAATATTTTTACCAACATAGTGACTTGATTAATTTTTTAAAATTCTTGAATAGGCTACTTAGAGTTAGTGACTTACGAATGCGCAGAATGAAACTCATCTTTATAAACAGGCAATGCTGTGCCCGTGTTATAAAGCTATTTATTCGACGAATCAGATGGGTAGAACTTTGATGCGTAGCTAGCTATGAGTCTATTTCAGCGCCTTGCTTGCAGAAAAAGTAAACGCAGAATAAAAACCGAAAAAATGCGCACTCGGAGTATAGATTTAAAGGTGTTTTCTATAAAAACATACAACACAAAAAACCAAGAAAAAAGAGCCTCTATACAGAGGCTCCTGCTTATCTGATACTTAAATAAAGTAACTAGCTTTTAGTAAGCGTATGTCCATTCTTTAGTCCAGTCATCATTTGCAGTTGCAAATGCACCAACATAACTAACACTATCAAAGAATGCATCGCCTGCTACTGGCGCTCCACCTGTAGGTAGAGGCGAATCAGCACCTGGCAAATATCCAGCAAGAACAGGATCAGCTTCTTGGTTCATCATTTGCGCAGAAAACCAGTCACTTACAGCAAATGTAGCGCCGTTACCATCAGAAAAATTTGTCGCACAATCAACATAAGAATGATCTATAGTTAGTTCACCTGATAATGCGTCTGGTGCACCTGCATTTAGATAAGTTGCCTCACCGTCAATTTGTAAACATGCACTACCAAAACCAGTGAATACAGAATTCGAGATATTTACGCCTGTACCACGACGTAATAAGACTCCTTGAGTACCGACCGCTGAACCTAACATAGTCATGTTAGAAAGAACTGGTTTAGAACGAGGGCCTGAATCAGGATTGTCAGGATTGTTATCTGCTTCAATACCACGATCACCATCATCAGCGGCTTGCTGAACTAAAACGTACTGTGCCTTACCTCTCCAGCCACCACCCCAGTCCAGACTATCATCGCCACTGTGCGTTATTACCATATGCTTCATTTGCGCTGTACCACCGAACATTTCAACACCGTCATCCAGGCCAGCATGAACGTGAACAAAATCAATAACAGTGCCTGCACCGACACCCGTTAATGTCAAGCCGTTTAACTCTTCATCCGGACGTACTGCAAAACCAGCAAAAAGAATTTGTGTGTATTTCAATACACCACTGTTATCGTTTGGCTCATTACCACCATAAAACTCAGAAGTTACCGCTTCAAAAGCAACTTCACATAAAGCAACATCTACATTACAACCATTTACAGGCGCAAATCCCGCTAATACCAAGCCGCCCCACTCACCAGCAGATTGCTGTAATGGACCTGTCATAACAACCGGGTTATCAGGCGTTCCTTCTGACATGATTTTAGAACCACGTCTAATCCACAAATAATCCGCACCTTGTTGACCGAATATTTTCGTACCCGGGTTAATGGTTAATGTTGCATTGTCGATTTTATCGCCACCGATAAAAACACCGCCAGATAAAATCCATTGTGTGTTTTTAGTTAAGATAATATCTTGTTTAATTTCACCGCTTAAGACACAAGACCCATTAACAGGTCCAGCTACAGCGAAAGCAGGACAACCTTGAAATGCATTATTAACAAATTGATCTAAAGAAAAACGTAATGGATTTGAACCAGGAATCAGTTTTAGTTTTGCATAATACTCACCTCCGCCAAAGCTGATAGCAGGAATATGCACTGCACTCGTCGTTGCATCAAATACATCACGTTGACCAGTGACTGGTGCAACAAGAGAAGCAGCTATCAATTCAAATTCAAAATTCACAGCATCAACTAGCTTTAGTTGCGCATTCCATGAACTTGAATCTTTACCATTTAATACTTCAACAACAGGAAGATTCACGATAGAAGTGGCAGGATCAAAACTCGCAGTAACAGCATAAGAGCTGAAAGACACGGCGCTTAACAAACTGATAGCAGCTGCCGCCAGGTTGGCGTTAGCACGTTTAAAATGTAACATAGTAATATCTCTCTAATGTGGATAAATCTGCATAAACAAGCCAATACAATAGCCTTGGTTTATGACATAGCGATGACATTAACATGACATTTGCATGACATTTTTGTGACACGCACTTAGACAACTTATCTGCTTCTGTGTTTATTCGAGAAGGAGAAACAGTCTGTTTATCTGGATATTACGAGGGGAGGGAAGTGAAATGAACAACAGGAATGCTGTAGAGTGTCGCTTTAGCCTGCTGTTCATGTATTTTGTTAAGGTCCTAAAGCCTGTCCTAGCTTAGCTCCCATGTGGAAATGAAGCCCAAATGCAAATAGTGATCCGGGCTTTTGTGGAGTGTGGAGTGCGTATTGCTTATTACTTAATCTTTTTCAGACGCTATTAAAGCCTCAACCAATTCACGTAATTTATTTTGAATCAAATGTGTATTTTCTGGCCCCATACGCAGCATTTGCTTATCTAAAGCACTCAATTTTTCTAACTCAGGACGAGCAAATTTATACTGTACCGAGGTTCGAATGACCTCGATATTATTGCTAATCACTGGAGCATCTAATACCTTGGCAGTTGCTGCTTTAATAATATCCAGTAGCTTATAATTTTTCGGGTAAGAAAACTCTGTAAAAACCTGCTGAAAAAGCGGCAAATATTTCTGATATAAAGCAACGGCAGCCTGATTATCTATAGAATCAATTGCTAGTGCTAATTGGTCATAGCGTTGATAAGATGCCTGTGACATATACATCCTGTTTTCTTCTATGCTCACAGTAAAAGGCTGACTAAATGCCAACTCACGTAAGCGTTTTAACGGAGGACGCATACCTTGAGCCATATCATTAATAGATAAAATACTTTTTCTGATCAATTGCTTTTGAAATAGAATGGGCTGCAACTGCGTTGAAATAGACTGCAGATCCTGGGTAAATTCTACATCGCTATTGCCTAATTCAGGTAAAGGTTTACGCAACTCAAGCTGCAAAGCTTCGCCATCATAAGGAGGTAATTGACTAGCAAAATCCTGATTTCCATCCACTGTTTCAGCTGAGGTTTGTGATTCCACATCAGGGATAACTAACACCTGCTCAGTATTCTGAGCCATCGAACCAGCATCATCCTCATCATCCGCCAATAAAAATAATAATAAAGCAACCAGCAACAGCACGACAACGATGCCTATAATTACTATAGTAGATTTATTTGAAGTATTAGTATTCAGTTGCTGCATAACGGACTCCCGGTAAAGTTAACTCAAGAACCTGTTAAAGAAAACAGGCTCAATGCTGATCTTGGCTATAATAGGCTTAAGTAAATACTTATTCAATCAAAGGAATCATAATGTCTTACACTATTTATTTATCAGGCGAAATTCATAGCGACTGGCGCGAACAAATCAAACAGGGAATTGATCAACTTAATTTAAATATACAAGTATTAGGCCCAATTACCGATCACGATAGTAGCGATAATGTCGGAGAAAAAATTTTAGGTGCGGAAGATAATAATTTCTGGAAAGATCATAAAGCAGCAAAAATAAATGCCTTGCGTACCCAGAATTATATCAGTCGTGCAGATATAGTCGTGGTTAGATTTGGTGACAAATATCGCCAGTGGAATGCCGCATTCGATGCAGGCACTGCCTATGGGCTAGGAATCCCAGTTATCGTAATGCATTCCCCTGAATTAACGCATCCCTTAAAAGAAGTTGATGCGATGGCGTTAGCCGTGACAGAAACACCCCGGCAAGTGGTTGAAATTTTAACGTATATTTCCCAAGAATAGTTTACGCTTCGCAAATATCGGCACATTACTATAGCTATAATTCGCAGGACAAGCAAAGAACTACCCTGAGCTTGGCGGATTATCACCAGGACAATTTAAAGTAATGCCTCAAGCTCGCATCAAGTCAGCTCAAGCTAATTGTTGAAGTGTATGCTGCGCAGAAGTACAATCTGTTGAAACGCACATTAGTCCTATGGCATTCCAAACTCAATATAAGGCTCTTCACTGTTCAATGTGGAATCCTTAATTAATACGACTTTAAGAATATGCTGTACTCAGCATGAAATAAGGCTTCTCAATGAAACACAAAATGTTTCAATACTTAATAGTGATATAGCCATATTGAATGCCTTGCACGTCCAGTCAAAAACGGAGAATGACTTATGAAAAAATTGTATCCGCTATAAATTCTAGGGAGGCACAAAATTTCCCTGAGATTTTTCTTCAATCAGCTGTGCAAGAGAAGGCAGTTTGAATTCTCCGCTAACTCTGTCTCGAATATAATCATAAGTTCTCACCTT
>Ga0208648_1000736_pt1 | contig 30577 bp, 21 predicted proteins | sample AntAceMetag02UKL_FD_184772 | JGI IMG/M metagenome (GOLD analysis project Ga0208648, IMG submission 184772) | Saline lake microbial communities from Ace Lake, Antarctica - Antarctic Ace Lake Metagenome 02UKL (SPAdes) (version 2) | ecosystem: Environmental > Aquatic > Non-marine Saline and...
CATTTTTCCCATCCTGAAGTGCAAAGGTTTTGGACTGTTTTAATCAGTATCCTTGCACAAAAGATAGGAAAAACAACGCTCAATCTCTCCCCTTATAAGGGTAATTGATTTATTCAGGAGACCCTAATTATTCTATTAAAGATAGAAATCCTACTGCTCCTCTTTAGCTTTTGGAGGAGCAGTCAGTATTGGATTTTAAATCATAAAATTGAAATTTATAATGAGAAATAAATACTTTTGTACATTGACCTTTAATTTTATTGCAATAGTTTTCCTACCTTTCTGTGTACTTGCTGGTGACTGGTCAAATACAAGGTCGTTTACAACTGAAGATGAAAAGGGTGTATCTGATAAAGATGGTACAGTCCCAGTAGATTTCGTACTTTCTGAACCGTACCCGAATCCGTTTAATTCAAGCCTCTCGATAGTGGCACCATATTTAAGAAATGGAATACTTAATTCGTTAAAAATATTATCAGTATCAAATTTAAAATCTTCAGGTAGACTTTCTTTTGACATTGAATTCTCCTCTTGTAATAGTAACGTGGCCGGGCATTCTTAAATTCATATCAAAAGCTCAAATCTTTCACATAACGCCATGTACCCCAAACCGCCTCGGTTTCGTTATAGGCGCCGTCACGAGTTTCGTGTAATGCATATACATCCATATCCAGAGGCTGTCCAACCAGGAATGTCCATGTGATCTTCAGGTATTTTCCAACTTGTTCCGGCCGGGTTGGGTGTTCGGTTATGAGCAGGATTGCCAGGGATTCGTCATTTGAATATTCCACGACATCAGCATACACGTCACCCATCTCTTCATCAGTCCAGTCAAAGATCAATTCATCATTAGTCACTCTCATAATATTTGCCTGGTTGAAATCATTGTAGGGGGGCGATGAATGCCAATTGCCGATAATTGAAATATCATCAATGACAGCCCCGGCTACAATTGTCCATACGTCAAGGAAATCAAAAAGATTTTCATACGAGTCGAAGTGTATTTGTACATTCCATCCTGCTACATGACCCATCTCCTCGTTCTCAAAATACCAGAACCTCGGTGTGGAAAATTCATCATTGACTCTAAAAGCAGTTCCGGACATTTCTCCTGATTCAGGATCATACATCCCATCGCCATCGGCGTCATTCCAACCAAGCGCTAAGAACATATCCCAATCTTCAGGATCGCCCGGCATAGATAAAGACCATGACGTATCGTTAACGGCTGTAATTGTAGATGGTCGCGCGTTGTCTTTCTCCATGTCAACGACCTTTTCCGTATCACCGCCTTGTTGAAACAGACCGACATGAGTTATCGCGTTTGCATCAACGCCAATAACCGTCCCGGAAATTGTTAATGCTCCAGCTCCATCCGGTCCTGTCGATGAATCATCATCGCAACCGAAAAAGAACAGGGCGCTTGTTAGCAAAACAAAAACACAACATTTTATAAAAATGGTTTTCATCACTCCTCCTTATGAAACCTGACTTGCGAGTCAAGTCAGGCCACCCACTCTTGTGAAACCTGACGCTGAAGGGTGGCCCGACTGCTTGCTGTCGGGTTTCACCTGGGTGGCTTGGTAGAATAAACCCGGATATCGAGCTATCCGGGGCACCCAACTTTCTTCTCTACTGAGATCAGGCAGTTTCTTCTTTCTCATCTGCCTTCACTATCCCTGATTTTGCCAGACATAATCCCACTAACACTATTGGAATACAGAAGTATGTGATGCCGAAGGGTGGCCCGATTGCTTGCTGTCGGGTTTCACCTGGGTGGCTTGGTAGAATAAACCCGGATATCGAGCTATCCGGGGCACCCAACTTTCTTCTCTACTGAGATCAGGTAGTTTCTTCTTTCCTCTCTTCTTCTGCCTGCCGTGATTTTGATAGACATAATCCCACTAACACTATTGGAATACAGAGGTATGTGATGCCGATGTCTGACATGTAGGCGCCGAAAGTCATTTTCATCGGACCGCCAAAGAGCATCAGGGGTGCGTCAATCAGGATTGAAATCAGCATCCAGAGTAATCCGACCTTTAAACCTTCGCCCCTGGGATCAGGAGGTACGCGTTTCATGTAAAGCGACCCGAACACAACCGCCGCGCCAGTGACGGCGACTGCCATGATCGATTCGAATAACGGTCTGTTGGAATCATGAATACCAAAGATGGCAAAAGCCACGATAAACGGCGTCAACCAGACAAGGACGCCAAAGCCAATTGCTTTACCCCATGAGGTCATTGTTGTCTCCTTTTGTTTTGTAAGAGATGCATACTCTCTGCCCGGTTCGGAGACCCGAGCCTACATTTTGTTTCACGCAAAGTCGCAAAGGTGCAAAGAAAAAAAGTTGACATTCATCGCAATCTTGATAATGCAAAGATATAGCTATATTGTTTCATGCGCAAAGTCATGAAGGGTTAAAGATTGATTTATTGGCAATTTTTGCTGGCTCTAAGAGGCAGGAGGAAAAAACCCGGATATCGAGCTATCCGGGGCACACGCCAGAGGCGCAGATCTATCCGGAGAACACAAGAGTACCATGCGTTGGGTGACCTTGCTGGTTTAACAGTAGGATTTAATACCGGGGTACACACTAAATCAATTTGCACAAAAAAGATTGATCTGCTCCCGCGATAAATTCTATTTACTGATAAAACAAGAAAACCCCGTTGGGCAAAGCCAACGGGGGCATATAAAAACTATTGATCTTGCTCAATCATGGATTTCCTATTCAACATCCGGATTGGGAGATTCCTCAGAATTCGATCCTGATTCGAGACTGCTTTCGATATCCTTGATCAAGTCTTTTGCTCGTTCCAGGTCTTCTTCATTTACCATTATACTGGCTGGAACGACCAAACTGAAGTTCTCGCCTTTGACACGAAACAAAATATTTTCCGCATCCAGAATCGATTTTATTACTGCGAGTTCACCCTGGTCGAATGTGCTTATCAGTTTTTTCAGTTCCATCTACAACTCCTCTTTGTTTTTTTCCTGCTTTGGAGGGACAGCCTTACTCCATATGAATATTTGATTTATCATATATTTAATTTGAATGTGATGTTTCCGTTTGCCGCTTCTTAATCCACTCATCAAGCGTAATTTTCGGAGCGCCGAGAAGGTCATTTGCTTCAGTAGGATCACCTCTCTCGCCAACTTTTTCGAAATAAGCCGCGAATTTACCCGCCCATTTCATTGCATCATTTCCCTTCAGTGAAGCGATTATATTTATCATCCAGTAGGGGAGTGTAGTGATTTTTGTCAGATCAGGACGTAAGGCTGCGCAATATCGTTTAACTGCATCATGCATGAGGACACCTTCAGGACCATGAATGAAGAAGGTTTTACCTGCAGCATCCTCGTTGCCATAGGATGTTGCGACCATTCTCGCGTAATCTTCTGCGGCGATGAAATGGTAGGGATTGGGCTGTTTTCCGAAGACAAAGGCTTTTGTTTCCTTGACGAAATTTGGTATTACTTCCATAAACCAGGTGGGACGGAAAATGGTGAATGGAACTCCACTTTCACGGATACAATTTTCGACATGAAGCTTGGTTTTGATCATGGGAAACCAGATATGTTCTTCGCAGACAGATGTACCTGAGATATACGTGATACGCTTAATTTCTTTGCGGGATGCAGCGTCAACAACGTTTTTCCCCCCTGTGAGTTCGATATCACCGGAGAGATTGATATGAACACCGTAACAACCTTCAAGAGACTCATCCAGACTATCAATATTATTGGCTTCACCACTGACAATTTCGAAAGAATCATCAAAATAACATTTGGCTTTTTCCGGATCTCTTGCCAGGATCCTGACCTTGAATCCATTATCTCTAAGATGATATGCGACCGGTTTTCCCAACATTCCTGTCGCACCCACAACCAGAACGGTTTTATCCATGATATCTTCCCCATTATTATCAATAATATCTATCTTTTACGCAGACAAACCACTATTTTCATAATTAACAAGATCTGAAAGTTCTTTACCAGAGATTCGAAAGGTAGTCCATTCGTCCATTGGTTCAGCTCCGATATTCTTCGAAAATCCGATCATAGGTTTGTTCCAATTTAGAACAGACCACTCTATTCTTCCACAATCTCTTTCTTTTGCTAATTTGGCGAGAAATGCAAAAATCAATTTACTTATGCCATTTCCACGGTGTTCAGGCTTGATAAATATATCCTCAAGGTAGATACCCGGTTTACCGAGGAATGTAGAAAAGTTATGGAAGAAAAGCGCAAATCCGACAGGACATCCTTCTAATTCCGCAATAATCACCTCGGCTGTGCTGCGTTCGCCAAAGAGCGATTCGTGAAGGATGTTTTCATCAGCTACGACTTCATGAGGCAATTTTTCATATTCAGCTAATTCTCTTATGAATCGGAGAATGAGACCGATGTCTTCTTCCTCTGCAAAACGAAGGGTACATCCGGGATTTTTTGATATCATTATATTCTCCATTTACCAAGTTGCCTGGTTCGGGGTCCAAGCCTACCAAGATATAACTTCATTCTGTTTCACGCAAAGTCGCAAAGGTGCAAAGACATAGGATAACCTGCCTGGTTCGGAGACCCAGGCCTACCTTCATTTAAGCAGCATTATTTTCCGTAAGAAACTTTTTCCTCCGGCTTCCATCTGGATGAAATATAATCCACTCGCCATGTTTATTGCATTCCATGTAACATTATGCCATCCTGTCCGGAGGTGTCCCTGGTGGAGCACTGCTACTTCCTGTCCGAGTATATTAAATACCCTTATCTCTGCAATACCACTTTGGGGCAAGGCGAATACAATCGAAACAGAAGAGTTAAATGGTGACGGATAAGGCTGGTTAAGCAAATATTCAGTCGGAAGGATTTCCAAATCATTTTCAGACGTCCCTAATGGAGTGCCATAGATTTCAATATCATCAATATAGAAGCCGGTTCCTTCTTGAAAGTTGTTCGACTGAGCCTGTAATGATAGTTGGACACGATCAGAGGCATTGTCATTAGACAATTCAGCGGCGAAATAGGTCCATTCCGGACTTCTTTGAAGAAGAACTGCACTTAAAATTGTATCAGCACCACTGTTTACCAGCAAACTTACCGCATCACCATATCCCATATTGCTTTTATATCTGAACGAAATCCACGCCGGGAAAGTGAGGTCAAATGACCTGCTGATAGCAGTGTCATTACTGTACGGAAGATATGAATTTCCTTCCCTGTCTCCCCATCGAAATGAATGAGATGGGGAATATGAATCAAGGCTTGTGATATGCCATTGGCGTTCCGTAATAAACCACAATCCTGTAATTCCTTCCTCAAATGTTTCCAGGAATGGGAAAAAACCGACACGGATTTCAAGGATATCGCTGCCATACTCCTGTTCTTCAGATTCAAAATTGACGGGAAGCTCCAACCGGTAAAAATCAGGACACTGTGGCGAGATACTGATTACGAATGGATCGTCAAAATCAACGTCTTCACCGGCATCCAAACCGTCAAGATTGACATCACCATCGGTAATAGTTGCATACTGGCTGTCCGGCAGCAATAAAGCATTGAATGCGCCTATTCCGTTCCTGCCAGTATTTTTTATTGTCAGATAGACCTCAATCGTCTCGCCGTGTTCAGGATAACCATTATCGTTGCCACGATTTGTATCATCCGAAATAGCCAAATCTATAATTTCAAGTTTCGGACTGTGAACATCAAGGTTCCTGGCATCGAGCCATTCGTTGCCGTCATCATCCTCAAAACGGAATTGCAGATAAATGGAATGAAAATCTGGTGTGCCGGAGTCAACGGCAATCAAAAAGCAGCCTTCGCTCTCTATCGAATGACGCGATTCGATATTACCAAGATCCATTTCGCCTTGCAGTATAGTTACCAGCGGATCGTCTGAAAGGAGTTCGACCATGATATTCTCAGCATCTACAGGACCAAAATTTTTGGCTGTTATGCTAATAGCAATTGTTTCTCCATTATTAACATTTCCGTCATCATTGCCTTCACTTTCATTGCTGCCATCATCGAAAACCTCCATACGAACGTTCTTGATTGCGGCTGTTTCGGGACGTCGTGAGGTGGTTATCCTATAGGCTCGTTCATCTCTAATTCCAGCAATTGCATTCGGACTTGTTCCCGCGTAACGAATCTGTAATCCATCGGATGCATTGAAATTCCTTATCCCGATCGTGGCGAAGTTTTCCTCCGCACCCACTTCATGGATAGTACGATAATAAAATTCTATATCTCCGTCCCCGGTGGGCGTTTCATGTATTAAAGGATCGTAAAGAACCGCCTGGAAAGAGTTCTCGTTATTTCTGTTCGCGTCAACCAATAACAGCATCCTCGACCACTGAATAATTATTCTTCCTTCCCTTTCATCATGATACCAGACAACTTGTCCACTGCCGGTAATCAGATCATCCCAGTAAGGAGCGATCATATTCATCGGTCCCGGTCCGTCAGGCAGGTTCCAGTTCCTGAAATTGATTTCGCCCGAATGCCCCATCTTCAACCAGCCATTTGAACAGACGGTTATCTCGTCATAATTCTCGCCGTAATAAGTAAAAGTGAATGGTAAATCCAATGCCACAGAAACATCACTTTCATCTGAACCGTCCCATAAGTCAAGCACAGTCCCTTCACCATTGAAATCAGGATCAATTTCAAACCATTCAAATGCTGGAGCGTTCCAATATTCAACATCCCTGTTATCGTAAACGAGATAACCGTGACTATCCGGTCCATAAGGATCAGAAATTCCTGCTTGACCTGGAGTGTAATTGGCAACGCCGTTGTATGACCTGCCTGATTCTGAAGTGGCAACCCAGGCAAAAGGCAATGGGAACCCAGGAAAAGCAAACACATCAGTTGTAAACACAATATCTGAAAGAACAGGCATTGGTGCGCCTGGCGGTAGTTCAGGTAACTCTGCAATACCCTCGATAATCGTTAAATTCGGATGTAAGGAGCTAATTGTCAGGCTATGAGTGGGGGCTTCTTGATTCCCGATATTAACAAAAAACGGACTAAGAGCAGCCTGAATACCTGGCATTGCACCGAGCATATTCTCTTCAAAAATAGTTACTTCAGGAGCAGAGATTTTGAAAGGAAGCCGGACAAATATTTCTGTTTCATCAAAATCAAGAGAAAGAACTAAGCCGGGATCCCACCCATGATCTATATCAATTGGTATTTCAAGCCGGTAGTTTTCTGCCGATGCCTGGGAACCCGGGATTCCAAGTTCTGGGTATTCTGCTTCAGCATCCGTGATATCCACCCCACCTTCTATCGCATTCAGTTCACCTGTAAAAGCGCCCGCCTCTTCATTGCCGACATGATGCAAATAAGGCGTCAGTGTTACAATTGCCCCAGGGAGTGGCAACCTATCGAGTCCCAGGGAATCAAGAGCGATAATTATCGGCTGCCTGATGACCTGAACTGTATCTACGGATGGGATTTTATTAAATCCGGTTGCTGTGACCAGGAGTGCTCCCAAGGGTGGAGAATCATCGGTTAGATCAAAGCGCACCCTGCCATCCATTCCAGTGATCAAACTATACGGTCCCCAACCTTCGCCGGTTAATGTTACTTTAATTCCATCACGTGCCACGCCTCGTGAATCGGTAACATTTACAGAAAGATCATTCGCACCAAACCCTAAAGCACTGAGAGTTGAAATTCTCAAAGGTACCGGTTGATTGGTCCGATACATTAGTCCCGGATCACCAAGAATGTTGTAAGTAAAAAAATAGAACCAGGCTGATTCGTCCTCTAATCCCTCATTGCGGTTATTTGGAAATCCATTCCAAACAGCCATCTTGCCACGAAAAACCGCCGGACCAAATTTTGTAATTCCTTCCTGTAGAACACCCTGGTAAATTCCCATATCCAGGCAATTATTCCACCTGGTATGAGTGTTCAGCTCACTCGGACCTACAAAGGCAACCGCTCCTCTGTGTGAATTTGGCGTTCCTGCTCTCAAGAATGCTTCTCCGAGGCATGGATCGGTTTGATTATCAAACTGTCCACCGCCACAAACGATACTTGTCACCACGGGCATCATCAATGCATTGTTTAAATCACCGGCGTCCAATGATGTAAATGCGGGAAACTGCCAGCTATTCGGACTGCCAAACCCCCTGTAATTGACCCACCCTCTCCCGTTATTTATTGCGTTGTTAATAGGACCGGCAGTCATTGTGGGAGGATACCATACGCTGTCAACCGATGTGAACCCGTAATTCAGCATCTCCCGGCGAATCCAGGAACTTGTCAAGCCGGTAGAGCTATAATGACTGTCACAAATGACCAGTCCGCGAGTCAGCCATTCAGCATTCTCCTCCATTCCTTCACCCATTTCATAGGAGACTATTTTATTTGAAATAGTCAACGCCTGAATTGAAGAAGTAATAGAAAAACGTCCGACCCATATTTCGGGCCAGTGATCATCACCATTAATCAATGCATAAGGATGGTCGGTAATAACGAATTCTGTGAAATCACTCTCAACGTAGTCACCGGGCATATTATTATTATTGCCTGCAACAGGATCACCCACCAGCAATAAGAATTCGGGTTTTGGATCAAGATCCCGAAAAGCATTCCTGATCATGTTCCTGACAAGCGTGAAGGAAGGGTTGTTATTAGGAATTTGAATGATCTCTACTGGATATCCACATTGCCGTTTCCATTCGATCCAGGGCTGGAGATTTTCAATATAGGCTGCCGGTGTCGCAAGCAGGTAACCCCCGGAATTTACTTCAATGCCAATCTCATCAAGTTCATCGTCTGACATAAAATGACGATACGCCTCACGGAAAGACTCTGCTATCTTATTCGGAGGTGTCTCACCAGGAATCCTGATCTTTTCCGCCCTGATAATTATTTCAGTCAAGGGATACCAATGACCGGAAACATTCATAAAAGGGGTAACAGTCACAGGGGTGGCAGAGATATCTCTGAAAATAATACGATCTTTTTCTTCGACAATCGCTGAGTTTGAGCCTAACTTTGAATCAAGGAATATTTCAATATTTGAAGGAAATGGTTCTTCACTTCGAACCACATCAAAATCGATTATTGAATAGCTGAATCCCATCCAGGTTGGCATTAATTCACGGTATGATAAGACCGGGTCAAGCCGGTCTTCATCAGAATTCAAAAACGAGACAACATCTTCTTCAAATCGTTCTACCCCGGCATAATCCCAGCTAAATGATAAAGAGATAGAATTTTCACCGGTTGAATTTCTAACAAATTGAGCGCTTGTGCCAATTACCTCAGTTTTGACTTGATTATAAGCGAATATTTCAAATGAAAATACAAATATGAATGCAAGTGAAATCAAAGCATGCTTTTTCATTATAGCTCCGGGGATGTGGGAAATTTGTTCAAAAAAGTCTTGCATAATTCACAATGAGAACAAATTGGTCTATTAAAGTAAACTTTGAAGTATGCAAATTCCAGAATAAAATCATCCTGACCGGAGAATTTTGGTACAATCTCTTGAATTCCAAGCCTTGAATGAAGCAATTATTGAATAGATTTTCCTGTTGACATGAATCATAATAATTCTGGAAGCGAAGCTTCTGGCACATGACTCGAACTATGTATCTACTACACCTGTGTGTTGTTTTTGGAGCCCATATCAGTATCATTTCCTTCAATGCTGCTTGAAATGCTGTCCGGGTTTTGGCGTATGTGATTAGCAAGATTAATAATTTCAGCGCGAGTCACATCTTCTGTTGATGTAACTTCCTGGCTTAAATCAATACCTCTTCGACTCAAAACTGTGTTAATCGTTCTCATCAGGATCATTATATCTAATGACAGGCTTTGATGATCAACGTACCAAACGTCATGTTCGAATTTTTGTTCCCAAGAAATGGCGTTCCTGCCAGACACCTGAGCCCAGCCCGTTATGCCGGGTAGAACTTCAAAACGCCGTAACTCCTGGGGAGTACAGTTTTTGGTCTTATCGGGAAGTTGCGGACGAGGTCCTACCAGGCTCATGTTACCCTTCAGAACGTTGATCAACTGGGGTAATTCATCAAGACTTGTCTTCCTCAAGAACCTGCCAACCGGTGTCAATCTTTCCTCATCAGGCATAAAATTTCCTGAGTCGTCATATTTTTCCACCATTGTTCTAAATTTATACATTTTGAAAGGTTTGGCATCATATCCAAGCCGATGCTGCCTGAAATGAACCGGTCGCCGGTAAGTGAGCCATACAAATAATATACAGAAAAGGTAGATCGGTGAAATCACGATGAATACTAATATCCCCACAATAAGATCAAATATTCTTTTCCATTTTGGAATTTTCAAGAATCACCGTTCCCGTCAAACTGTAATTGTTTCATTCACAACGAAAATAAACTCCGATTAAGATACAATAGTTGTGAACATGCCGCAAACAAAAAATCAGAATCTACAAAAGGGCTAAAATGGAAATTCTATATTATAATACTGTTGCTCTGTGTACATTCTTTCTATTTGTGATTATCATATTGCACAGCATAAGTTCTGCTGTAATTTATAGCTTATATCATGATATTTTTGTCCTTCTTGAATCTATAGCTGTTCTTGAAAATTCAATGGATTAATTTTTATCGGAGGTAAGCCTCCCTGCTCACCGTTAATATTAATGAGCATAGGTGACATGCGGGTGAGATGCCTCCACTCCGTATCATTTGCGGCTTTGGGAAATACTTTATGCCATTTAGAAAGCGTACCAAAAAGATATTGTACCTGGTGAACAATGATTGGTTTTTCCTTTCGCACCGACTTCAACTCGCTCGATCTGCGTCTGATGCAGGCTACAAAATTGTGGTAGCGACAAGAGTAAATAATGAAACGGATGCGAAAATAATCATAAAGGAAGGTTTCCGGCTCTATCCACTCAGACAGTTCGCAGGAGATAACATTAATCCTCTAAGAGAGATGGCGGCTGTATTGGAAATCGCTGCAATTTACCTGAAAGAAAAGCCCACCCTGGCACATCATATTGGTTTAAAAGCTGCGTTAACCGGCTCAATTGCTGCAAGGTTTACAGGAGTACCTGCAATCGTAAATACTTTCACCGGTCTTGGATATCTCTTCACAAGAGATGACAGCAAAGCGCGTGTGATTCAGAAGATTGTACTACTTTTAATTAAGTTGGCAGTTTATCGAAAGAACGTCAACTTCATCTTCCAGAACAGGGATGATCAGGCAAAACTACTTTCAGGAAAAGTTGTAAAAAGCAGTCAGGCATCATTAATCCTCGGCTCAGGTGTTGACATTGATGATTTTGCGTTCTCGAAAGAACCTGAAGGAACACCAAAGATCGTTTTTGCATCAAGGATATTGTGGAATAAAGGTATTGCTGTACTTGTAGAAGCAGTAAGACTACTAAGGCAGCGTGGATTGTCATTTGAAGCGGCAATAGTCGGAAAACCTGATCCCGGTAATCCACAAGCAGTTCCTGAAGAGCAACTCAGGCTCTGGCATGAAGGCGGTGACATAGAATGGTGGGGATATCAAGAAAATATGCCAGGAATAATTAAGAACAGCAACATAATTTGCCTGCCTACTTTTTATGGCGAGGGTTTGCCAAAAATCCTGCTCGAGGCATCTGCTTGTGGGCGGGCTATTGTCACTACAAACATTGCAGGTTGCAGGGACATTGTGAAAGATGGAGTCAATGGTTTACTTGTACCACCTGAAAATGCAGTTAAACTTGCTGATGCTCTTCAAACTCTGATTGAAAATCCGGGCACCAGGGAGAAAATGGGACGGAATGGAAGGGAAATTGTAACATCAGGTTTCACGCTTCAAGAAGTAAATCGCAAGACATTATCAGTCTATGAAAATCTGCTGAAAGAATAGTTATTTATATATTTACGAAATATTGTTGTACACCAATTCAAATCCATCGCTGTATAATTTCCAATTTATTTATATGAAGGTGTCATTCCTGCGAAGGCAGGAATCCAAGTATAACAACAGTTTACAATCTTGTGGATTCCTGGATCAATGCGCCAGAGGTCGCACAAGGTCCGAGAATGACATTGCTGAACAGCCTGAAATGCGGTGATGACAAAGCGCCACAAAGCATGTGAACTGATCCAGTGGATCAGTTAAATCTATTAAAAATCTGTGGATCACGTCCTATCATATTATTGAATCCGATTTGATATTCAACAACAGAAATATTCTATTTTAACCTATTGTTCTCTGAGAAATGATTTCATCTACTATATCCTGGATTATGTTGGTTATATTCTGTTGTTATTGTCAAATCAGGAAAAGATCAATACCTATATGTAAGAAGTGATTTTTTCAGCCTCGGAGAATATCAGTGCACCGTTTGCTTTTTATCAGCTCAGGAGGAAATGGATTGAGCAAGATTGCCGTCTCACTGGCACAATCCATTGCTCCTAAAGATTGGGATTTCTTTTTTGCGGAAGAAAGAAAAGATGACGTAGATCATCCTTTTGTTATAGATATCCTCGCTGCAAACGAATATGAAATTCCAAAAGAAAAATTCATCCGGTTTAGTGATATTCCTACAGACAGATTTGATGTCGTAATAACGCTTGATGAATTTTCACGTGAGCTGTGCCCGGTACTTCCTGAACTTCCCATTAGATTTCATTGGCAGTTGAAAAACCCCCTGGAAGCACGAAAATCCCAAATCAAAGCAAAGTATAACGATGCAGTTGAAAAGATCAGAAACGGTATCTTTTCAATTGTAAAACATGGAACGCTCGATGCTATTGCAAATGCACGAATCACCTTTGGATCACTGATCTCCAACCTTACGGAGGGAGTCCTGGCTCACGACTTGACCAGAAATATTTTTGTATTTAATCATGCCGCAGAATTAATTACGGGATATAAAGCGGAAGATGTGCTTGGCAGGGATTGTCACGAAGTTTTTCCCAGACTATTCTGTGGGGGTGATTGTTCGTTCTGCGCGGAAGACATCAAATCACACAAAAAATTACGTTATCCACACAAACTCGTACGACCGGATGGTGTTTCCCGCGATCTTGAAATGTCAGTAGTAACATTGAACACCGATAATAACAAGGTCCTTGGGGCATTGGCAATATTTCGGGATATTACCGAAATTACTTATCTCCGCAAGAAAGCTAACCGGTACCAGGGATTTCATGGTATTATTGGACAACATCCTTCGATTCAAAAGGTTTACGATGCCATCGAAGAACTTGCGACTGTAAATGTTCCGATATTAATCCAGGGAGAAAGTGGTACAGGAAAAGAGCTGGTCGCAGAGGCATTAAACCTGCTAAGTCCAAGGGCCAAGAAACCATTTGTTCCGATAAACTGCGGAGCGCTGCCGGAAGGCACCCTTGAAAGTGAACTGTTTGGTCATGTTCGCGGGGCATTCACTGGAGCTATTCGTGACAAAAAGGGACGGTTCGAACTCGCAGACAGTGGCACTATATTCCTTGATGAAATTGGAGAGATATCTCTCCCCCTCCAGGTAAAACTTCTGCGGGTACTCCAGGAGAAATCCTTTATTCCGGTTGGTGGAGAGAAATTAGTAAAAGTAGATGTCCGGATTATCTGCGCCACCAACCGTGATTTGAAACAGATGACAAGAGATGGAAAATTCCGTGAAGATCTCTATTACCGCCTTGCTGTTGTCCCCGTAACCCTCCCTCCTCTACGAGAGAGGAAGGGAGATATCCCATTGCTGGTAGAACATTTTTTCGACCGATTTGCTGATGATATTACAAATAAACCGGCTGGCATTTCTCCGGAAGCACTGGTAATTTTGACGGACTATCCCTGGCCCGGAAACGTTCGTGAGCTTGGAAATGCGATCCAATATGGAATTATAAAAAGTCACGGCAGGATAATCCAAGTTGAACATCTACCACTTGAAATTACCAATTATTTCGAAATTGAAGATCAAGGAAAAAAACGCCCGGGGCGTCCGGTGAGTTTGACAAAAGAGCTTGTTATCGAAGCGCTCACTCGAACCGGGGGCAATAAAGCCCGTGCCGCACGTTATCTTGGAGTCAGCCGCACAACAATTTACAGGGCGCTTGAAGAGATTAATGTGTCCAACAATACACTTGTGTAACATAATTATTATGTACACTTTTCTCCGTTACCTCCACCTTCACTTAGAATACATTACCCATTGTATATATAGATAATATAGATATTATTAGAAAATCCTTGAAAAAATCACTGTTACATAATTATTATATTCTGTACATTGTGTACTCCTCGGGTTACTTGTAACCATTGCACTATAATTAACAAGGTTATTCCCTTTAATACAATACCTTACATATAATTTCCTCTCATTCCTGCGTATTCTGGCATAGCTTTAGCTAATAGTACAATAAATTATTAATGAGTAGAAAATGTCCCAGAAATACAATACCAACATAATTGAAGTACTGCGCATCACTCGAGAGATGATGCTTCTTGCAGATCAGGGCGATCATGATCGAAACGATCCAAGCTGTGGTGTGCTATATGGCAATTTGAGAGACAGCGCGTACAAGTTACGCAGGCTTGCCGAGAAAGAACGTCTTCTTCACTCGGAAAATGGCAAGTGGGACATCAACGATAGTACGTCATTGCAAAATATGACTGCCGATTCATAAAGAAACATGGGGAAAGAACATGCCTTTGAGCAAAAAAATCAATAATTCAACCCTGTCCCTGATAAAGGGAGATTTAACGGATCTGGATATTGAAGCATTCGTTTTCTATGCAGAATCCCATCTGAAGCTGGGTGCAGGATTCGGTAATGCTATTACCATGCGGGGTGGAGTTGAAATAAAAAAAGAACTCGATACTCACGAGCCGATTGAAGTAAGTGAGGCAATTATTACGGGAGCTGGATTACTTAAAGCAAATTATATAATTCATGCGAATGGGCCAAAATATTCAGAGGAAAATACTGAATCCAAGTATGAAGCCACCCTGAAAAATTCGCTCAAATGTGCAGAAGAAAAAGGCATTAAAAAGATAGCATATCCTCCCATGGGAACCGGTTTTTACGCTATTCCACCTCCTTACTGTGCACAAACAATGGTAAAGATTTTTTCAGATTACCTGGAAGGTGAAACAACCATTGAGGAAATTACCATTTGTGCGATGGATACTCGTGAATACGAACCATTTAAACCGCATTTTACTGATTAATACTTACAATATTGGATGATGTCATGCATGAGATAAGCAATCAGCTACATTTTGCTGAACATAGCCTTCAGGAAGTCGCGTTAATATTTATGGCAATTGTTTATACGTTACGGGTAGTCTGGCTGGTAAGATTTAAAGCTGGAAAAGAACGTCAACCCGCAACTGGATTAGCTGGAACAACGCCAAGAAAGGGAATTCTCTATTCATGGGCGAATATCGCTATGCCCTGGGCAATGGAAAGCACAAGGAAGAATTTCTTTATTTATGTTCAATTTGCGATCTTCCATATTGGGGTCGTATCTGCAATAACACTTTCATTTTTCATCCCTTATGCTCCTAACCTGATGGCTAACCCTGTCCTGATTACAGTATTTCAGATTTCTATCGGCGGCGCTTTTATAGTAGGAGTTATGAGAATTATTCGCAGATCAACTGTGAAAGTGATGAGACATATCAGCACTCCTGACGATTATTTTTCATTATTACTACTGACGGTCTGGTTTGGATTTGCGTTTTTTGCAGTCCCCAATCAACCGCAAAATGGAGAAACTGCTTTGGTGGTTTATTTCTGGCTGACAGCATTTTTCCTGGTTTATGTACCATTCAGCAAGATTTCACATTACCTGTATTATCCCTTTACAAGATATTATTTCGGAAAAAGTATGGGATACCGCGGTGTATATCCTATGGTCAGAAAGGGTTGATACAAGTTCAGGATTATCATAAAGCAATTGTAAACTGAAGTATAAGGTATAGTTCAATTGAATATTTCAGGTTGCAGGCATTTTATAAAGTAGAAACATAAGTAGAGAAACGGAGATATTAATGAGTCGGGTAAGATCCCAGAAGGCAGAGTTGGTAATTGAGCGACTTGGCAAGAAATTAAATCGACAAATTGTCGGATCACTGGTAGCTTGTGTTCATTGTGGAATGTGTACCGACGCATGTCATTATGTACTAGCGAATCCTGATGATCCATCATATGCTCCTGCAGCAAAGGCGGATAAACTCCGCAAGCTGTTTAAGCGACACTATGACTGGACCGGTCGCGTTATTCCCTGGTGGGTTGGTGCAAAAAGTATTTTCACCGATGAGGAACTGGAGGATTTGAAGGATACGGTTTTTGGAAAATGTACCAATTGCCGCCGTTGTTCGATTAATTGTCCGATGGGAGTTGATTTCGCCACATATAATCGTATGACACGCGGACTGCTTGTTTCAGTCGGGATAATGCCTGAGGGTGTTGCGGTTGTCAGTAAAGACCAGTGGGAAATCGGGAATCAGATGGGAGTATTGACCGAGGATTATCTCGATACCCTCGAGTGGATGGGCGAAGAGATGCAGGAAGAGCTTGATGATGAAACCGCTATCATTCCAATAGACAAGGAAGATGCTGATATCGTATATACTATAAATCCACGTGAGGTTAAATACGATCCTCGAACAATCTCCGATGCCGGGAAAATTTTCCATGTAGCAGGCGCAAACTGGACGATGCCAAGTGAAGGCTGGGACATGACCAATTTTGGTCTTTTTTCAGGTGATGATGCGCTTGGTGGTTCAGTAGCAGCACGTGTTTACGATAAACTTCAAGAAATTCGCGGCAAGAAACTTGTTATATCGGAGTGCGGTCACGGTTATCGATCAACACGTTGCGAAGGTCCTAACTGGGCGGGAATGGATATCGGTTTTGAAATGGAAAGCTCTGTAATAACAATGTTAAATTTTATAAAGGAAGGGAAAATTCAGGTTGATAAGACAAGAAACACCACACCTGTGACTTTCCATGATTCCTGCAACAATGCCAGAAGTTGCGGATTGTTTGAAGAGCCTCGAGAACTTCTGAAACTTGTCGTGACAGATTTCACGGAAATGTATCCTAATCGGGCTGAGAATTATTGTTGTACCGGCGGCGGCGGTGCAATGTCGATGTCTGAATATACTCCTCAAAGGTTGAAATCTGGCATTGTAAAAGCCAATCAACTTAAAGATACTGGCGCAAAAATCGTTGTTACATCTTGTCATAATTGTGTAGATGGATTAAACGATGTCATTAAGCACTATAAACTGGGTATGGAGGTAACCCAGTTAGTCAACCTGGTAGCTAATGCACTTGTGATTCCTGAGAAGAAGGTTGTGCCGGTGGTTGAGGTGGCAGAGGCTGTCGTTGAAGAAGCCATTGCAGAAGAAGCAGTAGAGGCAGAAGAAATCAAAAAAGAGCTTGTTCTGACCGGACGCAAAATACTCATAGTTGATGATGAACCAGACATCAGAACATTCTTTGGAGCGGTTCTTGAAGATAACGGCGCTATTATTCTCGAAGCTGGTGATGGTGACCAGGCAATCGAGATTGCAAATAGCGAAAAACCCGATTTGATTACTCTTGACCTATCGATGCCAGGAAAAGATGGCGGAAAAGTTTTCGAAGCATTACGGTCAAATCCCGAAACTGAGCGGCTGAAAATCTGTATCATAACTGGAAGACCTGAATTAAGAAAATTAATTTATGATCAAGAACTGTCCAAGCCGGAAGGTTACCTGGATAAACCGGTCGATGAGGATACACTTGTTCTGAATGTCCGAAAGATTCTTGAGTTATCTTAAATGTTTTTTTTACGATTGTTTGTGTAACGTCAAAATTGCCATTCAATTAGTCTTATAGTTGATATGGGATTATCATGGAACTACCATTTGAGGAGATGTTCGATACCTTGCCCTGCTATATAAGTGTGCAGGACAAAGATTTGAAGGTTATAGCCGGGAATAAACTTTTCAGGGAAGATTTTGGTGATTATTCCGGACGACATTGCTTTCAAATGTATAAAAATCGACCGGAGAAATGTGTTCTGTGCCCTGTTGAGAAAACATTTCAGGACGGAAAAAGGTATCATAGTGAGGAACAGCTTCGCTGTATTGACGGTAGACAAGTATCTGTCATTGTAAATACAACTCCTATCTTTGATGATAATGGTGAGATTACGGCAGTTATGGAAATGCATACCGATATCACCGAAATCAAGGATCTGCAAAAAAGATTCGAGGATAGTCAAAACCGTTACAGGGAACTTTTTGAAGAAGTTCCCTGCTTTCTTTCCATTCAGGATGAAGATCTTACCATCGTCGATGCCAACCGGTTACACCGGGAAGCGTTCGGCAATGGTCTCGGATTGAAATGCTACGAGGTTTACAAACACAGGAGTGAAGCCTGCATTCCATGTACTGTATTAAAAACATTCAATGACGGAATAGTACATACTCATGAAGAGGTAGTTACCAAAAATGATGGTACTACCATGAATGTACTGGTCCACTCAACACCACTGCGTGATGATAGAGGTAAAGTCACTAATGTCATAGAAATGAGTATCGATATCACAGCCATTCGTGAACTTCAGGGTCAGCTTACTTCCATCGGTTTATTGATAAGTACTATTTCGCACGGTATAAAAGGTGTTTTGAATGGGCTTGATGGAGGAATATATCTCGTCAGCCAGGGACTCAAGAAAGACAATCAAGCTCGAGTGGAAAAAGGATGGGAAATAGTACTCCGCAATGTAGGTAGAGTTCGAAGTATGGTGCTGGATATCCTGTACTACGCTAAGGATCGTGAGCCAAACTGGGACATATTATCTGCACAAACGGTTTTTGAAGATGTTTTCTCACTGGTAAAAGATAAAGCGTATGATTTAGGTATAGCTTTTGAAAATGAGATTGACGAAAATGTCGGTGAGTTTGAAGCAGATGAAGCTGCCATGAGATCCCTCCTGGTAAACCTGTCGGAGAATTCCGTTGACGCCTGCCGTGTTGATACTAAAAAAGAACATCACAAAATTATCCTAAGGTTAAGTGGATCTGACAGTCATATCCTGTTTGAGATAGAAGATAATGGGATCGGAATGGATCGTGAAACAAGCGAGAAAGCATTTTCACTCTTCTTCTCCTCAAAAGGATCAGAGGGAACCGGTCTGGGTCTGTTTATTGCGTATAAGATAGCGAAATCTCATGCCGGAAACATCGAACTAAAATCTGAAATTAACAAGGGAACCCGGTTCATTGTAAGTATTCCAAGGAAAAAGACGGCTGAAGCAGTTGATGAATCTGTCTGGTTGGGACAGGAGCGTCGTAAACCTCATGTTGAAGGAGAAGAAGATGTCTGAGAAAAAAACTATCTTGATTATTGACGATGAACCTGATACCACCACATACTACTCTGCATTACTCGAAGATAATGGGTATGACACTATTATTGCTGAAAATGGTGAAGAAGGTTTAGAGAAACTGAAAGAGAAAACACCTGATCTTATTACCCTGGATATTTCAATGCCTGAAATGTCAGGACTCAAATTTTACCGCTCCTTAAAAGAGAATGATGCGTTTAAAAATATTCCAGTCGTTATAATTACCGGCATATCAAAAGATTTTGAGAAGTTCATCACAACCCGCAAAAAGGTTTTGCCACCTGAAGGTTATATTTCAAAACCAATTGAAAGAGACAAAGTACTCAAACTGATCGGAGAATTAATCCAACAATAACAAGTTGCTTGATTATTAATAATAGTTGGTTAAACCATTTGTCGCTTTTCAGAATGATAATAAATAACTGTTTATGTCCTATTAGGTGCATCATTCCAATTTTGGAGAAACCTGGAAGTTAAAAACTATGAAGAATCTATCAATCCATAGCAACTGTAATCTTTTCGCTTTACATTATTGAAGTGGCTAAAAAACTTTTTGATTCTTATGATTACGTTAGTATGGCACTCTCATAAAAAGATTGTGCGGTAACAAACCGGGAATTTACCGTACCCCCCCCCTCCACGGTATTTCCCGGTTATTTTTTTGAGTAAAAAAAATGTCTCTTTCTTCTTTCATTCCAGGGAATTATTTTGCAAATTATACTATCAATAGAAACGGAGTCGGGTACTTTCTACACATATACGTTTGAAAGGGGAAAAGATGTCGAAAAGAATTGTAAGCATTCTCATTGCTGCTGCCCTCGTTTGTTGTTCAGTTTCACTATTAAGCGCTCAACCTGAACCGGAATTTCAGGACGATGTTACAAACTTCGATAACTCATATTGGACATTCTGGAATTTAGAAGATTACGGGACAGTGCTGTATCATGTCACCGACGGCTTGAATGAATATTTGACTTATCCCGGCGAAGAACTCATTTTCGATTTTGAACTTGGTGAAAATGAATCAATGAGAGAATTGGGCAAATATACATTTGACGGAGATGACAACTATGAAGTGTTCGTTTCCCAGCAAATTGGAGATGACTTTCCATGGACCTATCACCATTATGTAAGGGATGTAAGTACAGGTGAAATTGAACAAGAATGGAACGAGGAGGGAAGCAGTTATGCATATAACAAGTTTTTCTACTGGGACTTTCCGGTTGCTGTTTACATGTTCGGGATGACAGAAACGGCTCCCGGCGGAGTGAATTTGTTTACTCTTTACCAGGTGAATGAAAACAGCGGTGAACTCGAGGATATTTATGATTACCAACTACAGGTTCGCCAGACAATTACAGAAGTCTCGATGTATAACTATGATGAAGATGACAACCTTGAGATTACTATACGTTCAGAAGTAGGTGAAAATTATCCATATTCTATTAATTACACCATCCTCGATATTGAAACCAACGAAATTCAATGGGCGCTTGATGAGGAAGGAGTTTCATATAACTTGAGAGCGGATGTCTTTTATGGAGCTAATTGGGCTAATCCTCGAGTTAAAATCGTAGTGACTGAAAATTACGATAACGGAACTATCCTACTGAAAGTGTACGTCCTTGGTCCAGAATATGATGGATTAACAGAAGTAATGTCCCTGCCGCTTGATGCAACATTGAACCAGAACTTCCCTAATCCTTTCAATCCTTCGACTACGATAAGTTATAGCCTTGAAAAAGCAAGCCAGGTGAAAATTATGGTTTACAACATTCAGGGTCGAATGGTTGACGTTATTCAGAATTCACAGCAAAAAGCGGGATTATACTCGGTACCGTGGAGCCCGGAAAACCTTGCCAGCGGAGCCTATTTTTATCAGCTTGAAGTCAATGGAAAAGTTCTCGGTGAGAGAAAAGCGCTGTTGATAAAGTAAATGAGTAATAGCCGAACGAGATTATACATATAAATGAATACTGCTACCTTGGGAAGACCATTGCCTTCCTAAGGTAGCGGTATATTCTTCCACTATTAACAATTTGGGCTGTGAACAACAGGTTTACCCTGTGAATTTCTTGCACAGCACATAAGTGACACTAATCACAATCTGAATAGAAGCTGAAAAAAATTCTGGAATACTGCTTATAATAACAATAAGTTAATATTTGTGGTACGATGATTGCTTTTAGAAAAAATAGTTCTCTGCACAAATAGTGTGCGAGATAAAGAACGGTTAACTTTGATAGGGAGAACAAGATGAACATGCCAACCAATACAATTCTTATGGTTCTGCTATTTTTGGTTTTTTCTACAGTAGTATTTGCAGAAGAAATCCAGCAACAATCTAATTATCAAACAGCTTTTCAAAATCCTCAGCATCTTTTTCATTCAATCAGTGAATTAGATCAAACCGGTGGACCAGACGATTTCGGTCATATTTATACTGATAGCGATGAGGATAACGGTCCTGAATTCGATTGGATTGATATCAGCGAAGACGGAACTGAGATTACCGGGATGGAAGATGATAATTTCCAGGGTCCCTATGAGTTGCCCTGGACATTCAATTTTTATGGTAACGAATATGATGAGGTTTATGTCTGCTCAAATGGGTATTTGATGTTTGGCGGTGGAAGCGCGGAGAGTGACAACCAGCAGTTTCCAGATGATGATGACCCTAACAACATTATTGCTTTCTATTGGGATGATCTCGATCCATCTGAAGGATCTGTTTATTACGGAGAGGATGAAGATGGAAACTGGATCTGCCAATTCGAGGGAGTTCCTAACCTGGAAGTTGATCAGGATGTCACTGCCGAGGTGATCCTCTTTGAAAGTGGGGATATCAAGTTTCAATACGATGAGGCACCTGCCAGGGATGACTCAATGAATATCGATTTCGAGACCGTAGGACTTGAAAACGCTGATGGTGATGACGGATTGCAGGCATCAGGAGACTGGTGGAGTTATGCGCGCGAGGGACTGGCAGTAATGTTCAGTGTAGCGGAATATAACACACAGGTTGAAGGTATTATTACAGACGCGTCAAACGGTGATCCGGTTAGTGATGCCGATATCTCCTTTTTCTATCTTGACGGTGGACAATTTGAATTTACTGCAACGACTGACCTTAATGGATTTTACTCTTTGGATGAAATGTTCCAGGGCAATTATGCCGTTTGGATAAGCGCTGAAGGGTACGCTGATTATATAGATCAAAACATGGCATTTGAAGAGGGTGAAAATACTTATGATGCAGAGCTCTCGTCACCAGCTGCAATAGAACTTGATCCTGAGAACATTACTCTTAATGCTCCATCAGGAGGTGAAGATACCGAAATAATGACAATATCGAATGTTGGTGGAGCTGAACTGCAATATTTCATTTTTGATCGCGACTCTATTCAAGGTGGATGGCTGACTATAAGTCCGATGGAAGGTATGGTCCAACCTGAAGAATTCGATGAGATTGAATTTAGTGGTGACGCGAGCAACCTCGAGACAGGCGAATACCAGGAAACTATTTTCCTCTTTTGCACTGATCCGGAGAATGACTTTATACAGATTACGGTATCATTTAGTGTAACAGCAAATCCTCCCCCTGAATTTGATCTGATGTCCCCGGAAGATGGTTCTTCCAATGCATTAGGTGATATTACATTCGAGTGGGAAGAAGCGGAAGATCCGGACTGGGACTTCGAAGCGGTATATGATCTGTATGTTTTCACCGATCCTGATGACAGGGGTACCCCGGTTTTGAGAAATTTAGATGAACCTCTTGGAATTTATGAAGTAGATGAGGATGGTATTTATTATTGGACTGTACGTGCCAGATCGAACGAGAATGATGGGACCTGGGCTAATTCGACCTTCAGTTTTGATGCCGGTTTCGATTCTCCAGCCCAATTCGATCTGCTTTCACCTGTAGATGAGTCCGAACATGTTCCCGGTAATATCACTCTAAATTGGGAAGAGGCAATCGATCCTGATATGGGTGATGCAGTTGTTTATGATATTTATATATCAACTGACCCTGATAATATGGACGATCCATTTGAAACCTCCCTCAACGAAACATCCTATAATTTTAATGCTAACTACCTGGCAACATATTACTGGACAATTCACGCTCGTGATAGAAACACAAATGGTACCTGGTCGGTATCTACCTGGAGTTTCACAGTATCCGAGTTGGATGCCGAAGAAACACAATCTATCGGTGTTCCAACCCAGTTCGCAGTTACCAAAATTTATCCGAACCCATTCAATCCGGTGGTAAACGTGGTAGTTGCAGTACCCGAAGCAAGTTTAGTCCAAGCTGAGATATATAATGTGCTTGGACAAAAGATTGCTGTTTTGCAACCGGGACATCTGCAACCGGGTTATCACAACATGAGCTGGCGTCCGGAAGGTCCGTCAGGTATCTATTTCATAAAAGTCTCATCCACATCAGGCTGGAGTGAATTACGGAAGATGATTTATATGAAATAATCTCATTCAGTATATTCGGAAATTGCCGAATACATACGTTCAAGATGATTATTAAGATTCCTTTCATTGAAAGGAATCTTTTTTGTGCCCTGTAAGAAGTTGACACCTGCTTTATTATTGTGATTCCTAAAAATTATACGACTATAGGAGGGCGGGCGTCCCTGCCCGCCATTGATAAGCGGAATACAAATTTGATCGACAGGTACACCTCCCTCCTGCCCCCTGACTCTTATCAAGAGTTGCATTAAAAACACAGCATAATCTCCTTACATTGAAGCCAATGCTTTCAAATGATTCAAAAAACATAACCGCTTCCGGTCTGACAAATCTTTTTATTGTTTACCTCGTATGGGGAAGCACCTACCTCGCAATACGGATTGCTGTTCGTGAAGGAAGCGGGTTCCCCCCTTTCATGCTTGGAGCAACGAGGACACTCGTTGCCGGATTGATTCTTTTCCTCTGGAATTATTGGCGCCGATCGAGATTACTGCCCACTCGAAATGAGCTGAAGATCCTGATCATAACCGGCATATTGCTCTGGATCGGCGGCAATGGATTGGTCAACTGGGCGGAACAACATGCACATTCCGGATATGCGGCTCTGCTTGTGGGAACTATGCCCATGTTTGTGGCTATCGTAGAAGCGATTGTTGACCGCCGTCCTCCATCGCCAAAATTCATTATTGCATTGTTGATTGGTTTTTCAGGACTCGGAGTTCTCACTTATCCCGTTTTACAGAATGGGAGTAAAGCTGACCTACTCTCAATTATCGCTCTCCTGTTAGCTCCATTGAGTTGGGGTATCGGGTCGGTAATCATGGTACGTAATAAAATCGGACTTTCACTTACTTTGATTTCGGGATACCAACAACTGATTGGTGCGATTGCTTTTTTCCTGATTTCATTCCTTCTCAAAGAACCGGTCATGAATCCAACCGGCGAAGCATGGGCAGCCTGGGGATACCTGGTCATATTCGGGTCGGTCATTGCTTTTACAGCCTTTCTATCCGCCTTGAAGGCGCTACCCACATCAATAGTGATGACTTATGCATACGTCAACCCGGTTATAGCGGTATTCCTTGGATGGCTGATATTAAGTGAACCTGTAAACCTTTGGACAATTGCAGGCACTGTTCTTGTCCTGCTGGGAGTTGCAGGTGTTTTTCATCAGAAAAGAAAATGATTTATCTAATCTGGACAAGCCAGAACCAAAAATGACTACAGGGATGCACAGGATTAACAGGATATATTCTTTGCGACTTTGCGTTAGAAAATCTTAGTCATATTGAATCATGCTCTTGTAAATAATAAGCATCTATCATTTTCTGCCAAAATAATCACGAAATTGAGAGTTCAAATACTAAGAAAGTGAGGATATTCCCCTCAGGCTTCCTTTTCGTTAGCGCCCTTATGAAATGGTCAGTAATGTTTTCAATATTTCTCTCTTTTTTATACCCTAAATATACTACTAACTTGACTTATCTTCTAAGATATTGTAGAATTATAGATATAACTGTATTGATATCAAGTGATTCATCTATCCACCCTAATGTTTATACAAGCACGGAGGAGCGTTATGTCCAGGTCAAGAAGCTTCATTCCAATCGTTATCCTGATTTTTTCTCAAATTTTTCTTTTTTCAAATGCCCTTGGAGCATCATCTCCGGCTACAGATATATCACAACCATTCCAGGTAACAGAATTCGTGAAGGAAAGCAATGGGTTCTCGCTCAGTTTGGATTTTGCGAAACCTTCCTGGGAGATAGTCGAATCAGGCGACAGGCGGCTTTGGTCAGCCCAATTTGAAAATGGTGGAATGATTAGTGAAGAAAGTATGCCTAATGTTCCTTCTGCAGGCAGGCTGTTTCGAATACCGCCGGGAAGCGGTGTAACTGTTGAAATCACGAACGTGGAATATGAAACCCTTACTGATATTGACATCGCATCCTACTTGGGTGGAGATGAAAATAGCGGATTCCCGACGCTGCCTGACTCGAAGGACGAATGGTACCCAAGGAAATGGGCTGAGATAAGCGAACCGGCAATCATTCACGATTTTCGTGTCTCTTCTCTTATGACCTACCCGGTACAGGTGAATCCATACCGCAGGGAAGTGCGCATTGCTTCAAACATTCAAGCAAGCATACGGTTTGACGGTGCTGATGATAGAAATACTATTCCCCATCATCCCACCCGTATCAGCTCTGCCTTTTTGCCCTGGTATCGCCAACTTCTTGACTGGGATGAATCGGAATTGGACGAATACGAACTATATCGCGGAAGAGTCCAGGTAGTTCTCCAGGATGACAACACTCTTTTAAACCTGATGGAGCCCTGGTTCGAATGGAAACTTCAGCGAGGTTGGGAGCTGGAACTTCTAACCGACAGTGATGTGAATTGGAACGCAGGCTCTATCAAGAGTGAACTCCAGGACAGATATGACGATGAACCTTTTGATTACATAGTAGTTATAGGCGATATGTCAGGACCATTCGCCGTTCCCCCCGGACGGGGACAGGGCGATCATGAATACGCCAAATTAGCCGGTAATGACAGGTTAGCAGACGTGATGATTGGACGAATCAGCGTGGAATCAACACAGCAATTAATGATTTATATTAACAAAATGCTCTATTATGAGAAGGATCTTAGCGAGGTAGATACTGACTGGCTGAATCGGGGCGCAGTCTCAACATCAATGACCGGTCTCACTTCGACACGTTTTACCGGACGTTATATTTGCCAATTAATGGAAGAATACGGTTATACCCAGGTAGATACCGCCTGGTGGGGAAACTGGTCAACTACAATGCGGGAAGCTCTTGAAGATGGTGTTGGATATTTCAGTCACAGGGGAATATCCAATCTCCAAGGTGTAAATAATGATTATATGACTCCACTTGTTCTCGAAATTACCTGCAGCCCCGGTAATTGGGTAAACACTACCGGTAGAACCGAACAATGGATGCGTGCCGGTTTTGTTAACACACCCAAAGGCTCAATCGGTACAATTTCAACTGCGACAGCCGGAACACATACCAAATATAATAATATCATGATAGGAGGAGGAGGGATCAGCGCTTTCATATATGGTGTTCTGACTACAGGACAGGTACAATATGGCGCTAAAAAAGCTCTATTTGATAACTTTACACCATTTGATAACGGCGGTGTAGCTAACTTCAGCCAATGGCTGAACCTGATGGGAGATCCGACTGTCTGGTTATGGACCACCGAACCGATGGAACTTACGGTTGATGCTTCAGAGACTTTCGAGCTGGGTACTAACAGTTATGAAGTGCTCGTTGAAAATGAAGACGAAGATCCCGTGGAAGGAGCTTGGGTAACTCTTTATAAAATGGATGATAATGACGAAATAATCGCGCGAGGGGAAACAGATTCTGACGGATATGCCGTTCTATATGCCCCAATAGAGAGTACTGGTGAAGCTGTATTGACTGTCAGTTCACAACATTTTATGCCGGTTCAGATTGATGTGGACGTTGTATCTCCGGAAGATAGAATTGGATATGAATCAATCACGTTTCAGGATGACGGTAACGACGGGACAGATGGGAATGACAACAGAATACCCGAGGCAGGGGAAACGGTAGGACTTATCATAACAGCAGTAAACACAGGTGAATCCAATCAAGCAAACGTTCAAGTTACCGGTGAAAGTGATGATGATTGGATCGAAGACGTTTCCGGTACGGTAGATTTCGGTACAATTAATTCCGGCAACTCCAGTGAAGGTGACGGACTGATTCTTGTCGAAATAGCCTCAGAGGCACAACATGACTGGATTACACACATCAATCTTGAATTCGGCAGCGACGAACATACTTATGATGATATGACTCAAATCAAAATAAACGCTCCTCAGCTTACGCTTGTAGAAATTGATATAGACGGCGATTTAGATCCTGGTGAAACGGTCGATTTCACAGTAGAACTTATGAACGTTGGAGGGAGTGACGCTGCTGCATCAACTGGAATTTTAACCAGTTTGGATGAGAACGTAACTGTTTTCGATAATGAGGCGGATTTTGATGCGATAAGTGTTGATGAATCCGAGACCAGTGGTGATTACCGCATTTCTGCTTCCTCCTATGCCTTTCCGGGGCAGATTGCACGGACACTCCTGGTAGTTACTTCTGAAACCGGTCAGGTTGACTCTGTCTATATAAATCTCGCTATTGGTGATCGTGAAGAATCGGACCCATCCGGCCCCGATTCATACGGGTATTTCGCTTACGACCAGACTGACACTGATTATGAACTCGCCCCGGAATTCGATTGGGTTGAAATCTGCCAGGAAGAGGATGATTACGATTTTGAAGGTGAGCTTTTGGACATTGATGATACTGGACAGAATGTAGATCAGGCTTTGGTAATAGATTTGCCATTTACTTTCCAGTTTTACGGTGAAGAATTCGATGAAGTATCAGTGGCAGTAAACGGACTGATTGCTCTGGGCGATCAATCAATGTTTCTACAATCGCGAAACTGGACAATCCCTTCTCCGCTCGGACCAAATTATATGATTGCACCATATTGGGACGACAGAACCAATACCGGTGATACTGGAGTTTACTGGTACTATGATGAGCCGGAGAACCGAATAATTATTGAATGGTATGAGGTCGGTGATGCCAATAATGGGAGCCGTTGTACTTTTGAAGTGATATTTTACGCGCAAGCACGTGGACATTATACATATTCCGGTGATAACGAATTTCTGTTTCAATACCTGGATATGACCCATTCCACCGGGGTTTATTCAGATACTCCCTGGTTTACGACCGGAATCGAGAACGGAGATCAGACGGACGGTTTGTTACTCTGTTACTGGAATGCTGAAGAGCCTGGAGCCGTCGAAATTGAAGATGAGTGCTCCATTTTGTTTTCTACTAACAAGACGTTAATTGCCGGGATTGTCGAGGGTACAGTAACCAGGGAAGCAAACGGTGATCCGATTGGAGAAGTAAATGTTCTTCTCGACAATGAGCATTTCTCAGTATATACTGATGAAAATGGTTATTTCTTCCTATACGGCGTACTGCCGCAGGAATATGATGATTTGACAATCCGTAAAATCGGATTCAACGAAGCTGTCGCTCCTGCATTCCAGGTAGCAAACGAGGAAACCACCCGGGTTGATATCACCATGACTCATCCTCAAATTCATTTCCCTGAAGAAGATATTACTGAGACCCTGTATCTGGATGATGAAACTACAATTCCATTCGTTGTTGAAAATACAGGAAACGGAATATTTGATTTCACTGTAGAGATCGACTCCATCGGTCCGGTTGAAGACAGCGCTCTCGCCGGAGGAAATAGAAAAGGAAATAATTCCTCTTCTGAGCTTGATGATCCCTGGGATGAGTACTTCCAGTTTGATCTGAATCCCGATCCGCATGAGACAAGAAATCGCGGCGTCATTTTCGATGGAGAGTATTTCTGGGTTAGCGGATCAAATAATTTCGATCCTCTCGCAATGAATCAACTATACAAATATGACAGGGAGGGAAATTTCCTCGAAGCTTTCGATCAACCGGTTCCTGAGGATGACGATTCCCCCGTTGGATTTTTCGGTATGGCATGGGACGGAACGTATCTGTATGGTATAGATAATGGCGTCATGTACCAGATGGATGTTACTGGCGATTCGATTGAAGTCCTTGAAACATTCGATATTCCAATCGATGAAATCAGATTCATTGCTTATGACCCGGAAAATGATCTTTTCTACTTCGGTGACGATGACAGCGACATATATAAGATGGACCGTGACGGCACAATTCTTCGCCGGTACGAGCAGGAATTTTACCCACGAGGCGCCGGATGGAATCCTGCGGACAAAGACGGATATTTGCTTTATTTCGTTACACGCTGGCTGGGTGAAGATATAATGCATATCAGGAAGATGAACACAGAAACCGGGGATGTGGTCAATGTATTTCAATTTGAAAGCGAACATCTCCCGACCGGTGGTGATATATGTCTGAGTTGGAATCCACAGCATTGGGCATTTATGACTGTCATTGACCAGGGACAAAATGATATGGTTCAACTATGGAAGATTTCTGTTAATACCGACTGGCTGCATATTTCACCATCGGAGGGAACGATAGAAGCCGGCGAAGACATAACGATAGATGTTGATCTTGATGCAGCAACGCTCGGCGCCGACACATATTCACTATGGTTAAAATTTACTCATTCTTCGGTGGAACAGATTTCCTGGATACCGGTGGTTGTCAACGCAATAGAGGAAGTGGGTGTTACTGAAGAATTACCCTTGAAATGGTCGTTCGACGGTGTTTGGCCCAATCCCTTCAATCCGTCGATGTCTGTCCGTTTCGCTCTGAAAGAACCTGCATTTGTCAAGGCAAAAGTATATAACCTCCTTGGACGGCAGGTGGCGGTGATGGCTGATGCACCAATGACTGCAGGACGGCACACTCTGATGTTTAACGGTTCAGACCTTGCAAGCGGAATGTACTTCATCCGTTTCGACGCCGGTCCCTTGCATGAAACAAGAAAAGCTGTGCTTCTAAAATAAGGATTAATATCCTGCATGTAAAAATCGAGTAGGGTGAGGCGGAGTGATCTACTTCGCCTCATCCCTCTCACAGAACCGTACGTACGGTTCACGTATACGGCTCCTGTTTACTTTCCCTTGATACTTCAGACAGAACACCCTGTTTTCA
>Ga0208648_1000737_pt1 | contig 30577 bp, 21 predicted proteins | sample AntAceMetag02UKL_FD_184772 | JGI IMG/M metagenome (GOLD analysis project Ga0208648, IMG submission 184772) | Saline lake microbial communities from Ace Lake, Antarctica - Antarctic Ace Lake Metagenome 02UKL (SPAdes) (version 2) | ecosystem: Environmental > Aquatic > Non-marine Saline and...
TGCCCCAGAACTAAAAGCATCCTCGGCATCCTGGGTGTCTTCTAGAAAATAACATACCCAGTTCTCATCTTTTCTCACATCTACTGTTATATCTGTTTCAGGATCGATCACATCTCCAAAAACACGTAAATATGAACTGCTTAATCCGCTGTCCCAGACTTTGATCTTATAACCCCTGATGCTGTTGATTAAATTAGCGCATGGATCTGTATCCCAATCATAATATTCATATTCATTATTCCATTCTCCATACAAACTACTTGTTGATAAAAGGTAATACACTTCGATCTCTTCCGGATTATCTGTATATTCTAATAAGTCTAACATGTCTGTTGCTTCCACATATTCACCATTATTTTCCCCATCAGTAACATCAAGCCGCGGAAATCCTATCCAGTTAATATTAACTGTTGCTCCATCACTTTCCAGAAATCTCGCCAGATCATGATCATCTCCTGTAAAATAACCCATGTCAGACACTGTGCCATCGTCATCATGGTCAAAACTCGGATCTCCTGAATCTATACAAGGACTTTCCTGCTCCAAATGGTAATCATCACTACCAGCATCTACAAATTGCGGATCTCCGGTTATATTATTAGTATCTCCTGCTCCTGCATCATTCAAGGTCACATTGCAGCAATTGTAATCTATATCAAATTCAGTAGGAATTGTTGCACTGTTATCCATAAACCCATCAAAAGAGTGAAATATATTATTTACAATTTCTGTGGGTACAAATTCATTAGTTGCGTTTGCAAATACATACTTGGTAAATCCGGAAGAGCAATATAAAGTATTATTGGTAAACGATATCTCTGAATCATTTGGATCACTTGGTTTTTCAATGCAAAGTGCATATGCTCCATTTAAAAGGTCAAAAATGAGATTCTCCTTTATTTCTACTTCTGTATCTCCACTACAATCAAGCAGTATGGCATATTTACAATCACTGATTGTGTTATTACTTATTTCACATGCGTATTCACTATCGATATGAATTCGTGAACAGATTGCATAATCTGAAGTTCCTGTAAATATATTATCGGTTATTATTATTTGATCTGAATCAACACAATTAATTAATTTGCAAGGATTTTGATAATTAGGAGCTTGAATTCCATTAAATGTACAACCACTGATATCTACTATTTCTATCATATTTGTATCTACTAATCTGTTATAGTTAGCAGAATCTCCTTCGAATTCGCAATCAATTAAAGTTAGACTCGTACTGCCTCCTCGACTTGCTGATGCATAAACAACCTTTTCATCATCTTCATTTTTTATTGTTAAATTCTCTAATGCGACTTGATAATTACCTGAAAGTGTATATAATATCGTAGTATTTCCAGTACGATTTTTAATGGACACATCTCCAATACCTATCATTCTTAGATTTATGTCATTTATTGTTATATCCTCTTCCCAATCATCTCCACTGCTGGGATAGATTTCAATTGTATCTTCATATACATATTCATGCTCAATATCATCGATAGCATCCTGGATACAATCATAGTCACCACCCTGTCCGGGTGGCTTTACAGTTACCACGGCTCCCAAAATAAAGGGTATTATGATAAAAACAGCTATTATCACTGATTTTACTTTACACATTGCCTACTCCTTTAAGCATTTTGACAATACTAATTAATAATAGCCACCTTCTGCTGCTCTTGATAATTCCCAGCAAGTTTAATTCTCACGTAATAGATTCCGCTGCTTACTTTATTCCCTCTCTCATTCTGCAGATCCCAGTCTGCCTGATATACTCCTGCCTGCTGGCAGTAAATATTATAAACACTCCTCACCTTTTGCCCTTTGGCATTATATATATCAAACTGGATATCTCCTTCTCTAACACCTCTCCAGCTTATGGTTACTGTCCCCTTTCTTAAACTGCCAGATACTGCCGGGTTGGGATATACATATAGCTGTTGATCGGCGTTGATAACAGCGTCATCTGTTCCGCTGCCCCAGGGGTTGAATTCAAAGGCACCAATATCCACTGTCCTGCCTGTAATCCTCAGATTTCCTGCCAGATCCGTCTCAGGAAGCTCAATATCATAAGGTAGCTCTGTTGTTCCTGCATCTATCAAAGGGGAAAAGGCTATCGGAACATAATCCTCATCCACCATCGGATCACAGTCAATATTCCCATCCAGCCAGTTCAAGGTTGAGGGATAATCACCCACCAGAGGTATCCCTGATTCTCCCCCTTCGATCAATGAATGGGAAACTGTTATTGTACTCCCCAGAATACCTCCATCTCCTGTATCTGCGGATACTTCATATCCGTCATTTCCATAAATCAGACTATTATAAATATTGTAATTACCGCCCAGTTGCGCATTTACGCAACCTAATAAATTGGTGTAATCATCGCAGGAATTATTCATGATCGTGCAATTTACTATATTTGTTTCGGCATAACCATTTGTATCAGAGTTATACGTCCAGATCCCGCGTCCATCAGTCTCACATAAATTGTCTACAATTAAAGTGTTTATTACATCCAGTCTCGACCTTTCGCCTGTATGATCATAATTTCTATGATGAAACCCGGAACCAGAATTGATTACCTGGCAGTTTACGATTTTGCTGTGATTTCCAGGTGCACTATTATATCCAATTAAACCACTTGATCCATTTTCTATAAGAATATTTCTTAATTCAAATTCAATGCTTTCTGTCACTTTTATTGATGCTACTTCAATATCAATGAATTTCAGATTTTCAAATACAATACTCATTGGTTCCATATCCTGCTGAAATATTCGAATCACCTTCCAGGGACTAGATGGTCCATTTATAAAAGTGATATTCTTTATTTCATACTCAAATCCACTATAATAATCTAAAATTATTTTTTGACCCTCTCCATCCCAGATCACGTTTTCCTCACAATCACCCACTATATTCACATGGGACTTCAGGTTTAAAGGAAATAACTGACCATTTAGACTTGAACTATAAATGCCTCCCTGTAAAAAAATAGTATTCGGATCATCCGGGTTGGATACTATTCTGGTTATTGCTCCGGCAATTGTCTGCATCGGTTCTTCTGGACTTGTTCCGCTGTTATTGTCATTTCCATCCGGGGATACAAACAAATCTCCATCGTAAAATTCATAATATGCAGTGGTCACATGTAAATCAAGATATTCCCAATTCAGATTGAATCCATCATCGCCAGCTCCTATGAAATATCTATCCGGATCCAGGCAACTGAAAGTATCCAGATATGCTTCAAAATTTACAGGATTCTCTAAATCTATCAATCTGTACATATCACAATAAGCGCCCCCATAGTTCCCATAAATATTGCATAAATTATTGGTATCGAATGAAATCTGAGCTTCATCTCCAATAACTATCCCACCATATTTCTTTTCACTTACGTTAAAACAAATTGATGATCCTGAAAGAAATATATGAGAATCATACTCACAGTATATACCGCCGCTGAGCAAGGAAGCTTTGTTACGCAAAATATCACAATTTATTATATCTAAATATGATCTGCTTATAGATATTCCACCCCCATAATTATTATATCCATTTTGTATAGTAAAGCCAATAATTTTTGTTCCTTCTCCCTCATAATTCTCCACTGTCACCACGCATCCATTCTCATTACCATCTATAATCGTTGAATCTATATACACATCCTCTCCGGTTACCAAATATAAGCTGCCAATAACTAAAGTTTTTCCCATATAATCGATATTCTCGTAATATATCCCGGGATATACAAGGATTGTATCATTATTGGAACCTGCTAAAATTGCCTCCTGGATTACAGTAAAATCTCCTGTACTGTCTTGGGCAACAGTTATTGTGTCAGCTAGCACAAAATATGTGGAAAATAAGATAAAGATTATTATATATTTGCTCATCAATTCTCCTTATGGCAGGCAGATGCTCACGCACCTGCCTGCTAATTATTAGCTTAACATTGCTTCATTTATTTCAGTAAAACGATTTTGCTGACCTGTTCATCATAAGGAGATATCAGTCTGATAAAGTAAACTCCTCCACTGACCTGCTTTCCATTATTATCAAGCCCTTTCCAGACCTTTTCTATTCTTTCACCTTCTGTGCAATATGCATTCTCTATGATGGTTCTAACCTTTTGTCCTTTCAGGTTATATATAACCAAATCATATTTTCCATATTGCCCTGCCTGGAATGATAACTGCACAGTTGGATTAAAGGGATTAGGATAAGTTTTCAGGTTTGTTTCCAGTTCAGGAACCTGATCAGAGAGTGGTTCTCCAAACTCGATAAAGACATAATCTCCCAGATTGCCGGTTATAAGCCTGTCTGTGCTGTACTGGCTGAAGCTGTTATCTATTCTGTAATCCATAACCTTGGTTTCAGACCTGCCGTTATAAAAAACAAATTCCAATTCATAGCCGGGTTCTTCTTCAAGCACATAAGCTCGTAATTGAAAGAGACTGTCACTATCTACCACTTCTGCACCCTTGCAGACATTATCAACATATACGGCAACTTCCAGAGGTACTTCTGTGAATTCCATAAAGATCGGGAAATATTCGATATCTTCATTATAACTGAACTGGGTGGGTTCCGGTCTTTCATAGGGTTCTATAATATCCCGTGCTGGCTGTTGCCACTGGAAACTGAAATCCCGGGCTACTACATCTCTTATAATAACTGTCTCTCCATAACGGAGAGTTGCATTTCCGGGCCAGGTCCAAGTCCCCCCGTTTTTTGTTGCTGTCCAATTCTTGGTCCATATCTTGTCTAATTGCGAGAGTGTGGTAGAATCAAAGGCATCTTCAGCATCCTGGGTATCTTCCGGAAAGTAACAGAACCAGTTCTCATCTTCACTCACATCCACTGTAATATAAGTATCTGCTTCAATTACATGACCAAATACTCGCAAAAGAGAAGTTTCTGAGGCATCATCCCATACTTTAACCTTATATCCTCTGGTACTCTTCACTAATGAACTGCTTGGATCTGGATCCCAGTCATATTCATTTGTATCCCAATCTCCATGCAAATCTTCATAATCAGGATCATTGTTCTGATACCAGACTTCAATTGGGTCAGGACGATCAGGATATTCAAAATAATCAAACATATCAGTGGCTTCCACGAATTCACCACCATTCTCATCTCCTACCACATCCAGCCGGGGAAATCCCCGCCAGACATAAGTCTCATCCCCAGTTTCACTTTCGATAAAGATCACATTATCATGATCTCTTGCCACCAGACAGCCCATATCACATTCGGTACCGTCTGCATCTTCATCAAAACTCTGGTCTCCTGAATCCATACAGGGACTGTCCCAGTCCAGATTATAATCATCACTACCGGCATCTACAAATTGTGGATTCCCGGTTATATTATTAGTATCTCCTGCTCCTGCATCATTCAAGGTCACATTGCAGCAATTATAATCAATATCAAAAGCCTCGGGTATTGCTGTATCATCCCGTATAATATAATCAAATCCCCAGAAAATATTATTTGTTATATCAGTATCAGGATATTCCATACCTTCTTCCGTTACATCACCAAAAATCGCGACAACAAGAGTATTATCAGGATCAGGTACAAATGTATTATTTAGAACTGATATCTCAACATCATCATCACCATCAGTTGCTAAATATATTGGATAATCATAATTGTTAAGAAAGTCTTGAATATCATATACAAGATTATTACTGATTTCAAGTTGTACATCATAATCATAGCATGAAATATGACATAAACTACGACAACCTATAAATACATTACCATCAATCAGATTATTGTACGCTGATGTTCCATTTAGATCAAAATATAATGATCCTCCGGTGATTTGATTATCAGTAAATACAATTTCTCTGCAATTCTGATTTATACCATGGCAACGGATTGCATTGAAATCTCCATATTCATTCTCAAAAACACAATCAGTTATTGTTATTTGAAAAGCGTTTTCTATGGATATCATATCTGGATTACTGCTCGCACCATAATTTGTAAATGTGCATTCTGAGAAATCTAATGATGTACGCTGGGTATCATAAATCAGTCTGATTATCATATTATTACTTGTATGACTCAAAGTCAGGTTTTCAAGAGTAATCGTGTAATATACTAAACCAGTGAAATTAAGATATAATGTCTCTGCAGTTAATGCAGCACCCCTGATTGTTACATCCCCTATTCCTACCATATGAACTGATTTATTATAGATCATAATCGAATTCTGAACCCAGTCACCTGTACTACAAGGATATATCCAGATACAATCCCCATCTTCAAATTCCCCTATTGCATCCGGAATGTTATCAAAAGCATCTACTCCCCAGGTATGCCCACCGGCATTTTCTGATGAATATTCATCATCTACATAAAGAATTGTAGAACATAAAATCACGGGTAAAAGGGCGAATAACATTACTATATATTTTTTTAAGTTGCGCATAATGCACTCCTCTATATTTTATTCTCAGGTTATTTAACTTAGCTGCCTGTTCATGCCTATGTGTTCGGGCAGCGTCTTAATTTATGATATTTTCTACTAATATTCTAAAATTCTTCACTGACATTTGTGTTTACAGCTTTTTAATTAAGTTATCATTTGTTGAGCGTCTCAAAACGCTCAGCCCCAACCGCAGAACCTGCCATGAAGTACTCTAACTGCATATATATATATAGACATACTGCATTTTTATTGTATCTGCCAAACAACTTCATCGTTCCTCCCGATTGCTGGTTCAAACATATTCCATTCATAGATTCCCTGTCAATGTTTTTCTTCATGTTATATGTATAATAATATTTAACACTTGTTTATTTTTTCATAATAGAAATATTTCACTACGTAAAAGGTTTATCAATTAGTACTAAAGAAAACCGCTCAGAATCACCATGTTTCGTTATCTTCAATAAATTAAGGGGGTTTAAGTCTCCGTTTTTGCCTGCAATTCTATCTTAAAAACTGTTCCGGCCTCGCAGTTTACGCTGATCTCTCCTTTCATTTTCTCATTTATAATGGTTTTGGATATGTATAAACCTAATCCCGTACCCTTATTATCAAGTTTTGTTGTATAATATGCTTCAAAAATATGAGGTAAAACAGTTTCTGGTATACCTTTTCCATTATCTTTGATCTCAATGATAACCTTTTCATCTTCTTTTATGAGACTTACCCAAACCTGCTTATCCAATAGATCATTATCTTCCTCCAGTGCTTCTCTGGCATTATTTAATATATTAATGATCACCTGTGAAAGCTCATTAGGAAATCCCTCTACAGAACACCCTTCTTCCAGCTCCAGATTTATCTCAATATCATCAGCATCAAAGCTTTTGCTGATCAACTTCAAAGTAGTTTCTATCACTTCACCAGGATCAAAAATGGATTTTGTAGTTTCAGGTCGAAAGAAATTGCGGAAATCATCAATAGTTTTTGCCATATACTTAACCAGCTCAAAAATATTGGAAGTTCCCTCCACAAGGGCAACTTCATCCAGTTCATCAAAAGTATAGGAATCTGCCAGATTCTGGGCTATTAATCCGATTGAATTCAAAGGCTGTTTCCACTGATGGGCAATAAATCCTATCATCTTTCCCATTTCCGCCTGACGTGACTGTGCTGCCATGAGTGTGTCTTTCTTACGTAATTCTTCTATTCCTTCGTCCACCTGCTGCTCCAGGTTATCTTTCAAAAGCGTCAGTTCTGCATTCGCTTTTGCTAATTCAATGTTCTTAAGCCGATAGATCTCTGCTTCTTTTTCCCGTTTATCAAATTCATATTTTGCCTGGATATCCTCTATATGCCGCTTACTCTCCAGATTCTCAAGGTGATACCTGATTTCAGTAAATTTCTTAAAATAATTATGCGCTTTTTGATAATCTCCTGTCTGTTCGAATAATTCACTTAAAACATTATAACCATCCTTGATCAGAGTTTCCACTCCTGTTTCTTCTGCCAGTTTCAAACCGCGTAAAGTAATTTCCTCAGCAGCTTCATACTCTTCCAAATTTAGATGAATACCTCCGAGATTGATCAAGTTTGCCGCTGTTCCTGGTTTATCTCCTAATTCTTCATACAGCTTAAGTGATTGATTGTAGTTTGCTCTTGCCTGCTCAAGATCACCTTCATCCATATAGGATAATCCGATCAGCGAATATGTGGTGGCAAGCCCGGATTTGTCATCTATTTCCAGTTCAATATCCAAGGCTCGCATTTTACATTCCATTGATTTCTCTGGCTGACCTGTTTTTTGATATGCCAGACCCAGATTTTTTAAGGAATGAGCAATTGCCGATTTGTCAGACATCCGCTCCCGAATCTCAAGAGCCTGATGATGATATGGCAGTGATTTCTCATAGTCCTCCAGATTGAAATAGATCAAACCAATATTATTCAAGATACTGGAGCGCGTATGATCATCTCCCAGCTCCTCACTAACCTTCAAAGATTGCAGGTAATTATCGATCGCTTTTTCATTACTGCCCTGCATAAGGTAAAGATTTCCGATATTATTCAGCAGTTTAGACATGCTGATCCTGTCACTCAATTCAGTGAAAATGCTTAACGATAGCTGGTAATGAGCAAGGGCAGAAACAAGATTACCCTGATTCTTATAAATTACACCTATATAATTATGTAATTTGGCTTCCTCATTTTTATCATCAAGTTCTCTGCTCAATTCCAGGGACTTTTGGTAATACTCTAAGGCTAATTCATATCTGCCCTGCTTCCAGGATAATAATCCCATTCCAGTTGAGCTTCTTGCTATGATTTTTATTTCTCCCTGTTTATCTGCCAGTTCCAGTGATTTAAGGAAATTTTCTTCAGACTTTTTATAATCGTTCCTTTTCCAGTATATCAGTCCAATATTATAGTACCCCAGAATTATTGTCTCTATATCTTCCTCATTAAAAGCACATTCCCGCAGCTTTTCATAATATCCCACGGCATTTTCAAAGTTTCCCTGCCGAAAATGCAGCTCTCCCAGATATTTGTAAACTCTTTGCAGTAATTCATATTCTCCCAGTTTCTGAGCTTTCTCTTCTGCTTGTTCACCGTATGAAATGCTTTTATCTTTATCCTCGGCTTCTGCAGTTTCTGATAGTTGCAATAATAATTCGATCTGCTGCTTCAGATTATCTTCTTCTCCAGATATACTCATATATTCTCTTTCAAGATATTTCAGCTTTTCCATCTGGCTTCCTTTGTCTTTTTAGTAATTCCCAATTTCCCATGGCAATTATTTCTTTTTTGCATATTTAAGGCAATATATTTCTATCTTAGCTTACTTTCTTAAATCCCACCTCTATAAGCCCTATACACCCTATATGACCTATATGCCACCTCTAATCTTTGGCTAAGCAATAATCTGAGGCCACCTGCACTCCAAACGACACCACATTTTGTTGTTGAGTCGTTTGGAGTGCAAGGGGAGCATTTGTGGTTCGGGGGTGACTTGAAGTTGGGAAAAAAGTTGTTGTCTGGGACAGGATATTGATTATTTTATTTAGTGGTAAGTCGAACTCTCATGGCAAACTCCTAAGGCATAAGGAGTGATCATGAAAAAGAAAGTAATTTTAGAAGGAAGAGGATTAGACCGGTTTTTCAATATGCATGGCAGGCGGGGTGACACCGTATATCGGCGGAAGCGGAACGGTGAATATGAGCAGTATGCCTTTGAATATCATCCACCTGGGGGCAATTCACCCTTGAAGGACAGAACCTGTGTGCTGAACCGGTTTGCTAATACCATTTCTAACCCACAATATAAGGGATATTCTGCCATTTTACGTAAACTTTATTACTATACTCCATATTTTCTGACTCCGGGTGATTATGCTTTGCAAGGTCAAACTGTGTTTTTTGTACGACAGGCGGGGAATTATCAGCTTGAATGGTCAGGTAGTGGTGGAATAAGCTGGCAGCAGAAGATCTGCCGGCGAACCCTGGTGAAGATCAGTTTCAATGAATCGGGTGAGCAGCAATTAGTATTAAAATTAAATGGTGTGGAGCACTGCGCAAGGAAGTTCATTATCCTGAGTAGTGAGGCTGATATACAGGCAGTTTATACTAATTGGCTGGATGAGCATCTGGAAGAAGTTCTGGCTCAGCCTGAGCCGGTTTACAGTCGAGTGAAGATCTATCGGCGGGGTCTGGAGCCTCGGACGAATGTCATGCAGGGCTTAAGCGGAACATACCAGAGTCAGATCTATTACTGGCACAAAAACAGCGAGATCAGTTTCCTGCGCAAAAATTATGATCATAGTGCAAATAGGCAGAGTCAGCTATTCAAGGAGCAGAAAGCGTTAGCAATATCAGCGTGGAATGCAGAGACCGAGGAATATAAAGCAAAGTGGACGCAGGAATTCTGGCAGTGGTATGAGGCAAAATACAGGAGCTTAAATCGGATGATGACACCTTTTATGTGGTATGTGAGCTATCACTGCAGAATATAAGCTGACGACTTCTATTGAGTAGCTATGCCCTATTTAGTGAGTGATTTGTACATTTTATAGTGCGGGATACCGATTTCCAGGAATTGCTCACTGCAGATACTATAATCAAGTTTGAGGTAGAAATCAGTGACGTAATCTCTGGCATTGAGTACTATCTCGATAGCTCCATTTTGTCTTAATGCGGCTTCACAGAAAGCGACCAGTTTTTTGCCAATACCCAGGTGCTGAAGATCTTCACGTATGCAGACCTGGCGCATTTTATATACCTTATTTTCTAAAGGCACCAGGCAAAGACAGGCGACAATCTGGTCATTGATCCTGCCAATGATGTGGATCTGATCTGTTTCATCTTCCATTTGTGCTTTGGTATATTTCAATCCGAGGGGTTGACGCAGGAGTTTATAGCGCAGATAGATAGCCTGACGGTATTCATTTGACCAGTGCGGCACTATCTGAAATTCAACTGGTTGAGAATATGGTATCATTTAAGCTCCAGTTCTATGAGGAGAGCAAGGTGGTCTGACAAATCATGAAAGGGTTGAATAGAGATACTTTCAAGGCTCTGAACAGCCAGTTTATTACCCCAGGCTTGATCAATTCGGCGAGTGGGTTCCTGAGCTGGAAATGTGAAACCCGGATTCTGGTTATTTGCTGTAACCCAGAGATCGGATAAACCTGCAGCAATTAACTGCTGCTGAATGGGGACATCGGGATCTGTATTATAATCACCGGCAAAGATAAGGGGTATATCAGGAAATCTGGCAGCTAATTGAGCGGTTTGGGTGGCATTACTGATTCGTGCTGCTTCATCAAGTCCCCAGTGCAGGTTTCCAATGATGAATTCGCTGTCTTTTCGCTTGAGCCGGCACCAGAAGATGCTGCGTTTATTCATGTCACGACTGGTGTCAGGCTTTGTCAGCAGGAAGTTACCATATTCCAGAATGTTGAGATTTGTAATAAAAGATTTTCCTTCCCAGATGACCTTATCATCAAGGGAGGGATATGAATATTTTGTGGGATAGTACATAGTGGGTTGAGTGATGATACGAAAATCCAGGAATTTTTTTTGCGAGTGTAGCAGCGCAAGGAGTTCTTCAGCGGAATTTTGATAAGAGATTTGGCAGGTTTTTTGCTGAGGATTAAAGCGAACTTCCTGTAATGAGATCAGGTCTGGCTGCATTTTGATCAGCATTTCGCAAATCCGCTGTCGTCTATTTTCCCAACCGGGATGGTCATCATAATTAGCGATGTTCAGCGAGATAATTTTCATATTAATCAATAGATTCTCTGATAACTACTTTGATATGATAATCTGGCAGAGATTTAAGGAAATCCACCAGTTCTACCAGTTCTTTATTGTGCATTCGGATACAGCCGCGGGAAGCGAGAGTGCCAATGGAATCTTCATCATGTGTACCGTGAATACCAATACCCGTCCAGGTGTTACCGGAAAGGGTTTGAGTGGCATTTGTTTCAAGACGGATAAACCAGGGACCATAGGCTTTTATGGGACCTTTGCCGTCACCAAAATCATATTCCCACCAGGAAGCGACCTGGATTTTCTCGATAGCAAAATCACCATCAGGAGTTCGCTTATCACCCACTTTTTGTTTATCTCCGGGAATTTTACCCAGAGCAACCTGATATTTGTTGATAACCTGGTTGCCTTGATAAAGCTTCATATTGAATCGGGATTTATCTATAACAATACTATACTCATTCATATTGGAATCCTCAATCTTATTATTTTGTAATTCTGCTTCTTCCGTCTGAGCATGCAAATTTATAATAAATACCATGGATAGCATAAACATGCACAGCAGGAGAGTTATATTTAACTTCATAATTACTCACTTTTCTGGCAGGGGTTTACGGAAAGGCTTTTCAAGTAAGCTGTTTGAGCTTTTGCTCTGGCCAGAAATTCTGCCGGATTGGATTTATTTTTGGACCAGCCGGTTTCAGCAATAGCCAGTGCGCGGGGAAATGCCATATATGACACCTGATCCGGGTAGGTAATTCTTTCTGTCCAGATATTACCCTGTACGCCCAGGATCAGAGCTTTATTGGTATCTTTATCAATAGCAGCCAATGGGTCATAGGAATATGTTCTGGAAAGTGTGGTTACGCCAAAGCTGCCATGTTCTGCTTCAGCGCTGGTTTGTTTCCAATCAAAGTAATAAAAAAGATTGGGGGTGAGTACCATCTGATGCTTACGGGCAAGAGCAATTTTGATGGCATCAATACCATCACCACGCCAGACCATGACTATATTATCTGTCGGCAGTTCTGCACCTAATATTTCGTCCCAGCCAATCATTGCCTTGCCTTTTGTTTGCAGGAACTCAGCAATTTCTGTGGTAAACCATTTTTGCAGATCAGTTACGCTTTGCAAACCGACTTCTTTTGCCTTTTGAATGCAATGAGGGCATTTCTCCCAGCTTTTGGTGGGGCATTCATCACCACCAGTATGCAGCCAGCGGGAAGGGAATAATTCGCAGACTTCTGTGAGAATATCTTTTAGGAATGAGAGCGTTTCCTCTTTGCCTACGCAGAATACCTGATCAAATACACCCCAATCTGTGGTAATATTAGTTTCTTCTGCATTACAGCCAAATTGAGGATAGGCAGTGATAGCAGCCCTTGCATGACCAGGCATCTCGATTTCGGGAATTATCTCAATATGCAGCTGAGCAGCAAAATCAATAATTTCTTTTATCTCTGCCTTGGTATAAAATCCGCCATAAGTGTCTCCCTGCTCATTCTTGCGCCAGGCACCAATATCGGTCAGCAGGGGATATTTATCAATTTGAATGCGCCAGCCTTGGTCATCTGTGAGATGCCAGTGAAACCTGTTGAGCTTATAGGCAGCCATAGCTTTCAGCAGAGTTTTGATGTAATCAGTAGAAAAGAAATGCCGGCTTACATCCAGATGCAGTCCGCGCCAGGAGAAGGCAGGGCTGTCAATGATCTTCAGGCAGGGCAAGTGGTTATCATATTGATGAATCAATTGAGATAAAGTAGCACGAGCATAAAACCTGCCGGTGCTATCTGAAGATGAAATAACTATTTTCTCGGGAGAGATAGTGAGTTCATAGCCTTCGGGAGCAATTTTGGAATTGATGACATTTTCGACATTATCCAGATCAAGGCAATAGCCTTCTAATAATTTAAGTGATTGAGGGTATGGGATTAATTGAGGTGCTTTCATATTGAGTTTCCTTATTTCAGCAGGAGACATTTCCGAATAGCTGATACTTTGTGATCAAGGCTCAATTTATAGAAATATATTCCTGAACTAACGCTTTTATTTTGCTCATCTTTGCCGTCCCATATCACTTGATGAGTGCCTGATTCCAGCAGGGAGTTAGTGAGTGTGATCACTTTTTGTCCTTTAGGATTATAAATATCCAGATTTATGTAAGCGGGTTCGGCAAGATTAAAAGTAATACTGGTGATCGGGTTGAAAGGATTGGGATAATTTGCCAGAGCTAATGATGAAGGGATTTCCTCCAGATCATTGCTGACGTCATCATTGGCATCTCCGGGAGTGGGCTGCATAAAACCCCACAATTCAGAGCCGTCTGGTATCCTGCCATAAGATATATCAGAAGATTGCTCTGAGAAATTTATTGCATCAAGGGTGGTATTGCCGTCACTATGAGTGAGGACAATATCTTCACCATCAGCTGAAAGCTTGAAATTTGTATGCAGATCGCCCTGCTCCTGGTCTTCATCACACCAGATCAGCAGCCAGCCTTGAGCGGGAATAATAATTTCATCCGGAAACTGCCATTTGAGAGGATTATCAGGATGATCAGTCAGATAATGCCCACTAAGGTCATAATCCTCTGCAGTGGAATTATAGAGCTCCAGCCAGTCGTCATATTCCCCGGCTTCATCGGGATTTGTGGCAGAATTACTCGCCAGAAATTCATTTATAAATATCTCACCAGTTGAGGCATTTGATCTTTGGATTTGAATGCGGTGGGAACGCGGAAAAACCTGCTCAGCTCCGACCAGATCAGTAGCCCGTATCTGAAACCAGCCATATTGCAGATCACCAAGAGGTGGAATACTTCCTGTCCAGCGGTCTGTTTCCTCTATTATAGTAGTATTATTCACAGGATCAAATTCCATTTGATAGATTTGGGGAGTTTCATCATCTTCAGGATAAAATTCCAGAGCAACCTGATCTAAACCGCAATTACTGAAAACTGAAATCTGCACATTCACAGGTTCATCAGGCATTACGGGAGTATCCTGCCAGTCCAGGGCATAAAGCACCGGATCAGCATCCACATAATATAGCTGCTGCTCTAAATTCTCAATGCGCTCAATAATAAACTGCTTGATGCCTTTTTTTACGTGCTGATTATAATAGCCCGTGGCAGAGTAGGAATTATGAAAATCATCCATGGTGAAACCGTAATCATAAGTGCGGAAACTGTCAGCTTCAGCAGATGCTGTGATCATATCCTTGAGACTGTCTATACGGGATTCCCAGAGAGGCAGGTCATATAAATTATCTGCATAAAATTCCAGGAAATGGGTATAAAGATTGTGATACTGATCATTTTCCATGAATACGTCAGCCAAAGGACGATCTGCATCAGGATGCTTGAATACATAAATGTCACGCTCAGTCCAGTCAATATTCATCCAGTCCACCCCAAAGGTGTTATCATAATCATAGGGAAAAATGTAAAACTTATCCTGAGAGGGTTCATGATAAATATAGTAATTATTTTTCCCATACCAGTAATCGTCCCAACTGCCTGTAAGTACATTTATAGCAAAATATTTGAGCACACCAGTTACATCGAGCATGGTCTCCAGCGAGTCCATTATGGCATTTGCCGGCGTATTACTAAGCACATCTATCAAACGGGCAAGCTGGGAATAATCGTCTAACTCTTCATTTCTTTTCAGTTCATAAACGCGTTGACCATTATTCATGAATTTGTATAAATCCGGGTCATCACCCAGATAGTTCAATCTCGCCAGATAATTGCATTTCCAGAGGTTACCGCTGTCATCCCTAAAGTTCTTTGCCAGGAATTCGTCATCCAAATGCTCGATATTCATATACAGCCCGTAATAGGCATCGTTGATATATACCTCAGTATAAGCAGCGCGGGAAGATGTCATGCCAATATTCTGATATATGTCCCAGCAAAGCTTGCTGCGGATGATGGAGGGGTCATTATGTTCACCATTAAGGTTCATTTTATCCACGTCATAGAATTCCCTGCCGGGCACAAATCCATTAAAAGATAATTTGAAGGACTTTTTCCAGGAAATCCGGGAAGTATTTCCCCGCAGCCGGAAACCTACATCTTCCACAGTTTCATCAATATTTGGATTGCTGAAATGGATAGTGGCATTATGCAGTGAATCGCTATAGACATTATTATACATCCAGATCATATCTGCAGGATCAACAGTAATTTCCACCTGGGCAACCTCACTGTCATCATATAGAAGCGGGGAATCATCACCCCACAAAGTGGCAGAGATCAGAAGCATAAGAAGCAGAGAAATTTTTATTAATTTCACAATATACCTATCCTTTCAGCATTTTTTGTGAATTTCTATTTCGGGTGAAATATGTCAACTGGGAATTATATATCTCCTCCGGAGAAAATATTTTTTACTGAGCTTTTCTTTACTGCAAATAATTAACCACTTGTGGTAAGTGAGTATCCAATGCAGCTAAGCAGGAGTTATGAACGGAACTCCGGGCAGAACTCCTGGCGATCAATACTATGTTTATATCATCCATTCGAGCATCATAGTTACTTTATTTGTTAACTAAACATAGTTTGCAAAATAAATAACTTGACATAAAAATCAACTCAATAATTATATTTTCAGTAAATAAGTATTGCGAAGCAGGTTAAATGATTGTTACTGGAAGAAAAATCGCTAAAGACTTTATAAATGAATTTTCAGAAGCTGAAAACTCAATAGAAGCTCTGCTGTTTGAGATGAAAAAGGCATCGTGGTCAACACCTAATGAATTGAAATCGCAGTATAGATCAGCAAGCATTATCGGAGCTGGCTGTGTAGTATTTAATATCTGTGGAAATAAATATCGGTTAGTAGCAAAAATAGAATATGAGAGTAAAATTGTCAGAATCCGATGGGCAGGAAGGCATAAGGAATATGAGAAATTGAAATTAAAGGAGACGAAATGTTTAAGCTCAAATTGATCAAAGATCAAAATGATTATCAAAACGCCTGCCTGCATTTAGATGGTCTTTTAGATAGAGACACATTGACTCTGGATAAGAGGGAAGAAATGGAATTGGTTGCTCATCTGATAGAAGAATATGAGGAGAAAGCATTTCCAATCGATAACCCATCTCCAATAGCAGCTATCAAGTTCAGAATGGAGCAGATGAATCTAAATCAAATGGATTTAGTACCATATATAGGTAATAAAAGCGTAGTCTCCAATATTCTCACTGGCAAACGTCCACTTACCCTAAAAATGATCCGGTCGCTCAATAAAGGACTCAAAATTCCACTTGAGGTTTTAGCACAAGAGGAAAGTATTAATTATATAAATCAGCCCTTAGACATCAACTGGGAGAAATTTCCCATCAAAGCAATGTTTGAAAAGGCTCGGGAAGTTTTTTTTCCTGATGTAAATGCTTCCTACCAGCAAATTAAAAACAATGTAGAACATTACTTACGTGATTTAATTGAGCCTTTTACCGAACTTGCTTCCGGGAAACCACTGTGCAGACAAAACCTGAGAATGAGTGATCGCTCCAATAATTATGCTCTGGCTGCCTGGGTTGCCGGCTGCCGTCGAATAGCGGATGAAGAAATCCTAAATAGTAATTATAAACCAGAGAACAAATCAAAAATCATTAATCAGTTAAAAGCTTTAACTAAATTTGATTCAGGACCCAAGCTGGCATTAGAACTATTGCAAAAAGAAGGGATACATGTAATAATCCTATCACATTTACCACGAACTTATCTGGATGGAGCGGTATTCCCTGCAAAAGATGGTAATCCAGTGATAGCATTAACTTTACGCTATGACAGAATTGATAATTTCTGGTTCACTTTGTTTCATGAACTTGGACATGTATTTTTGCATTTGAATTCTGATGATGACAAAGCCTGTTATCTGGACGATCTGGAAATGATTGCAGATATAGAAGAAGAAAAGAGCGCTGATTTATTCGCTTCTGAAAATTTGATTCAGGACGAATATCTGGAAAAAGCATCACTACTCACTAACTATTCAACAGAGAAAGTTATCGATTTTGCCAATAAGTACGACATTCATCCCTCAATTGTTGCTGGAAGAATACGTTATATAAACAAGAATTATAAAATCCTATGGAAGTTAGTTGGAAGTGGAAAGGTTCGTTACTTATTTGAAAACCAAACAAATACACGATAAGAGGGATTAGAAATGCAAAATTTCTTTCCGGTTTCGGCTGTTACAAAGCGGATCAAAGACTATCTGGCTCCGGCTATGGCAACGGAGTTCTGGGTGCGTGGTGAACTTTATAATGTTTCCAACCGGGGGGGACATTATTATGGTTCACTGATCGAAACTGATACTTCCGGCAGGACAGTTGCCAAAGTGGAAATCAGATTGTGGAGTGGTCAATTCCAGAGCATAAGGCGTAAATTTCAGCAGGCAGGGATGGAGCTGAAAATGACCAGCGGTATGCAGTATGGTTTTTTGTGCAAACTCACCTTTCATAATACCTATGGTCTGGCTCTGGAGATTAAAGATGCAGATCCGCAATTTAATCTGGGTGAAATGGAAAGACGGCGTCAGGAGATCATTAATAAACTGAAATCCGAAAATCGTTTTGAAATGAATAAACGGGTTCCTCTCACATTTCTACCGCAGAAAATCGGCTTGATCACCAGTGGTTCCAGTGCTGCCTACAGTGATTTTATGAAAACGCTCAATAGTTCACCCTGGGGCTTTATCATCTATCTGGCTGATGCCAGGATGCAGGGAGATGCCACAGAGGATACTGTGCTGAAGGCATTGGAAGTTCTCAGGCAGCTTGATCTTGACCTAGTGGTTATCACGCGGGGTGGCGGCAGCAAATCTGATCTATACAGTCTTGATAATCTGAAAATTGCTCTGGCTATCAGTGAATATCCACTACCTGTGTGGACCGGGATCGGTCATGAAATAGATACCAGTGTGCTGGATTATGTGGCGCATACAAGTTTTAAAACGCCAACTGCTGTGGCTGAGCATCTGGTTGCCAGGTATGACACACTTAAGGTAAATCTGGATAATTTTCAGGACAGACTTTATTATCACTGGCAGAAGGAATATAATCGCAATAATGAAGCTATCTCAGGGGCAGTGAATCTGCTGAGATCTGCACCACGCTATTACCTGCAGCAATTGAATTCCCGCCTGAATCAGACAGCAAGTCGTCTTCAAAATACCACTCTGATGCGGCTTAAGCGCTGGAGTCTGCTACTGAACAGCTTTATTCATAAATTGCGCTCATATCCTGACAGCCGATTACAGCAATTTGCCATAAAACTTCAATATCAGGTCAGTTCATTTCAATTATTCAAATACATCGGCTTGATCAATGAGCAATCGCGCAAATTGAAAGATTACCGCAGATTATTAAAAGCTAATGACCCTTTGAACAATCTCAGAAAGGGCTACACAATAGTCTATGACCAGCAGAAAAAAATAATCCGCTCCGTGCATGATATCAGTGCCGAGAGCGAAATCACTACTCGCTTTTCTGATGGTGAAATATCCAGTAAAGTAAATATAATCAAGGAGAATAAAAATGACAAAGCAGACAAATTATGAGGAGAAATTTAAAGAATTACAGGGAATCATAGATCAGCTTGACCGCCAGGAAACACCCATAGATGAACTGGCAGAAAAGGTAAAGCGCGGTACTTCATTGATCAAGGAATTGAATCAGAAATTGAAAGCTGTGGAAAAAGACGTGCGCGATGCATTCAAGGAACTTGAAGAATTAGATATGGAGCAAAACACTGACCTGAAAGGCTGAAGAATGCTCGATTTAAAATAATACTGTTCAGCTCTATGTTATAAGCAGGTTGTTATCTCTATTTAAATTATATTAATCAATTAATAAGTTTTTTTGTTGACAGTGAGTACAGTAATTGCACATTTTTCTATGAATATAATAATACTGGAGAATTTATGAAAAATAGAATTATCTATGCTATTATAGTGATATTATTTTTAGCATTATTGACTGGTTGTGATTCGGGTGATGATAAAATAAACCCCATGGATAATGTGATAGCAGATGAAGAATTTATGTTCAATACATCAATCTATGTGAATATCCATCTGGAATCCACTAATTCAGGGGAAATCCAGCCGAATGCCTATTTTGAATTGTATGATGATGAGCTTCAGGATGATGGCAGCAGGTTACTGCAGGCAAGAACTGATGATGATGGCATATTTGAGTTTGATCTGCCTGTGGCAGCATTCAGAAATGAGATAATTTTGTATAATGAAAATAAAGATGCCTACAAATTTGATATTGAGCGGATTGATGATCTTACAGGTGAGATAAATGGCAGCTTCAATTCACCCTATAATTCAAGCGATCGAGAAGCTCCTGACTGGAATTATGATACTTCACCATATTATACTACAATATTTGCTGACGTCTTTAATGAATCAACTGAATTATTTGCTGATGATGTCAATGACATGTTTGCCTGTTTTCTGGGAAATTCCTGTATCAGCGTAACTGGCGGATTAAATCCGGGAGCTGTGATGCTGCCTGATAACCGTGTGCTTTTTTCCAATGTCCTGTATTTTCCCAATACCTCATTTCACACCCTGAATTTCCGCTATTACGATGCTTCTGTAGATCAGGTTTTTCTTTTTGTTGACTGGTATAACATACAATATGGTAATATCATGGGCAGCACTCAAGAGCCTTACACATTTTATTACGATAATTCCAGTGCCATGCCAGATCCCCATGTGATGAGCATATCCTCACCGGGTCTTGATGAATACGGCACACTGGCTTATGAAGATAACTGGCCCCAGCAGGGTGATTATGATATTAATGATCTGGTGATATATTATAATTTTGAAATGTATATTGAAGATATGGACTCTTATAGTGGTTATTATGAGATCAAATATAAACTGGCAGCTATTGGTACATCTTACACTATAGGCTTTGGAATACAGTTTCCTGATTATATGATATTATCCAATCCTCAAGATGATACTGGCACTACCTATTTGGAAGATGATAATTACACTTATATCTTCTTTAATGATGCACGTGATATAGCTCCTGGAAGCGGTTATCATAATACTGATCCCAGCCTGCCCTACTTTGAGCCAGAGCTTCATACGATCACAGTTGATTTTGAAGAATTGTGGAGAACCAGAATGTTCACGGCACCCTGGTATGAGATGCCATATAACCCCTTTATCTTTATAAATGGTGACAGATCACATGAGATACATCCAGCAGATTATCCACCTACCGATCTGGTCAATATTGAATTGTGGGGCAATGGAGATGACACCAGTGATCCCGATTCCTGGCGCTGGTATCGTACTGTAAATAATATGCCATGGTTCTTTATGATGCCTCAGGAAGTACCCTATCCTACTGAAAAAGCTAGTATTTTGGATGCCTATCCTTTCTTTGATGACTGGGTTGCATCTCCCTGGGATTATGAAAACTGGTATCTTGATACTCCTGAAAACAGGGATTATAATTATCTCTATACTCATTCTCGGGATCAATAACTTATTAAGAAGGTGAATATGAAAAATACTCCAAAAGAAATTACAGAAATATTAAATAAACTTATCAATATCTGCAATGAAAACCAAACTAATGACCGCACTAAGCAGAAAGAAAAAATAAAATCCCTGGTAGAACAACTTCAGGAAGAGATAATTAAAACCAGAAAACGGGATGCAATTTTAACCTCCCAGTCATTACAGGTCTCCATGGAACAAATGATAGGTTTCATGGCTCATCAATGGAAACAGCCATTGAATGCTGTGAATATTATCGTACAAAACCTTGAAGATGCCTATAAATTTGAAGAACTCGATCAGGAATTGATCACCAGGTCGACTATTGATGTGATGGAGCAGGTAAATTTCATGTCCCATTCCATTGATGATTTCCGCCGCATCTATCTTCAGGGAAAAGAAAAGAAACTTATAGCTGTAGATGATATTCTCAGTCGTGCTGCTGATCTGGCAAAGAGAAGCTATTCTTCGCTTAATATCAATATAATACTTGATCTGCAGGCAGATTGCCTGGTTTGGGGCTATGTGAACGAGATTTTTCAAGTAATCCTCAATATTCTCAGTAATATCAAAAATGCTTTCCTGAATTCCAGCATCCCTAATGATAAGCGCTTCGTGAAAATATCTTCTTCCTCAGAAAATGGGCAATGCCAGATTGTGATCTCTGATAGTGCTGGAAAAATGGCAGAAACCGTTATGGAAAAATTATTTGAGCCGGAAGAACAAGGACAGGATAAAATCAAAACCGTTGGTCTGGGTTTGTTTATGACAAAACTGATCATCACTGATAGTTTCAAGGGCACTATTTCTGCCTTTAATGATGATAATGGGACTACGTTCTCTATTATGATCCCTGAAGGCAAAGAAGCCTGCTGTTAATATTCTGCTTGACCTTTGACAAGGTCTTTTCTTTTTAAATCAACAATTAATAAAAAAATAAAAGGAGTGGGAATGAGAATCTACAATACAATGACGCGTAAAAAAGAAGAATTTATCCCTGTAGAAGCAGGGAAAGTGAAAATGTATGATTGTGGACCCACCGTATATAACTATTTCCATATAGGCAATGCCCGTAACCTGCTGGTGTTTGATGTTATCAGACGCTATTTTCAGTTCAAAGGTTTTGAGGTTACTTACGTGCAGAATATCACTGATATTGATGATAAGATAATCGCTCAGGCAATTGCTGAAGGTATTTCTACTGGTGATGTCACTGCCAAATATATCACTGCCTTTATGGAAGATCTTGATAAACTTGATATCCTCAAGCCTGACTTTCAGCCCAAAGCCACTCAATACATCGGTAAAATGATCGCATTTATCCGTTCTCTGGAAGAAAAGGGCATGGCTTACGAATCAGAGGGCGATGTCTATTTTGCTGTGGAGAAATTTAAGGATTATGGCAAACTGAGCGGCAGGAAACTGCAAGACCTTAGAGTAGGTGCCAGAATTGAAGAGAATGCCCAAAAGCGCTCTCCCTTTGATTTCACACTCTGGAAAAAAGCAAAACCTGGTGAACCTAAATGGAAAAGCCCCTGGGGTGAAGGTCGTCCCGGCTGGCATACAGAATGCGTGGTGATGAGCCGTGATCTGCTGGGAGATACTTTTGATATCCACGGTGGTGGCAATGACCTGGTTTTCCCTCATCATGAAAATGAGATAGCACAAGGTGAAACTGAGGCTGGACATCCTTACGTGAACTACTGGCTGCATAATGGATTCCTGAATATTGAAGGTGAAAAAATGTCCAAAAGTGCTGGTAATTTCTTCCTGGCACGTGATATTCTGCAAAAATACTCCGCTGAAGCTATCAGATATTTCTTCCTCTCCAAGCATTACCGCAGCCCCATAGATTTCAATGAAGAGATCGTCAAACAAAGCCAGGCTGCAATAAATAACCTCTATAATACCCTTAAGGATATCGACTATTTGAATCTTGAAGACCAGCCTCAATATACAGCTTTGCAGGAGGAACTCAAAGCTCAGTTTATTGAAGTGATGGATGATGATTTCAATACCGCTCGTGCTCTGGCGATCATCTTTGAAGCTGCAAAGGAATCCAAAAATTCTGACCTGTGCCTTTCAGATAGAACTGCTTATGCCAGATTAATGGTGGAACTCGGTGAAGTGCTGGGATTTTTCCGCAACCTGAAAGAAAAACTCACTAAATCAGATAATTATTCTGCCAAAACAGCAGGCTTGATCGAAATGCTCATAAAATATCGTCAGGAATTTAAAAAAGCAAAAAACTGGGAATGGGCAGACCGCATCAGAAAAGACCTTACAGAACTTAATATAAAACTAAAAGACACTCCTGATGGTACTGAATGGGAGATTGAAGAATAAAATATCCGCCCCCACCTTGCGAATGGTCGCAGACCTCCGCAATGGTGATGCTATCCACCGCCCCAAATACCCAAAATATCAAGCCTCCCAAATAAACTGTCCAACCATTTCAAAGGTCTTCGACCATTTGAAAGGTTTATTCCTGCTCCCTCACGTCTACTTTCATTACGGGATACGGAATATTTCCACAACTCGCTGCGCTGTATTACCATCCCATTTATCCGGGATCTTACCTTTTTTGATCTTACCTGCAAGTATTGCTTTTGCTGAATTCACTATTTCCTCAGCATTGAGTGGAATTAATTGATTAGTCCCTTCTGTGATCGTTATAGGTCTCTCAGTATTAGGCCTTAAGGTCAGGCAGGGGATCTGGAACCAGGTTGATTCTTCCTGCACTCCCCCACTATCGGTGATGATAAATTTAGCTTCCATCTGCAGTTTTATGAAATCATAATATCCTGCCGGTTCGATTAAAAGCAGATTGCTGATGGCAGCCACTCTTTTATCCAACCCAAAGGCAGTTAGTTGTTTTCTGGTGCGCGGATGGATGGGAAACACTAGTTTGATATCTTTTGAGATTTCACTGAACGCCGTCAAAATGGTATCCAGTCCCTCATAATTATCCACATTTGCAGGTCTATGCAAGGTGATCAAACAGTAATCATGTTCTTTGATTTTCAGTTTATTCAGGATATCCGAAGCTTTTGCCTTATCTTTAAATTCCCACAGACTATCGATCATGATATTGCCCACCCGGAATATCTTTTCAGCACCCACACCTTCCGCCAGCAGATTTCTATCAGCATCTTCCGAAGGGGTAAGCAGCCATGTTGCTATGGAATCCGTGAGCAGACGGTTTATTTCTTCCGGCATGGTTCTATCAAAAGAACGCAGTCCAGCTTCCAGATGAGCTATCGGGATATGCAGTTTCACTGCATCAATCGCGCAGGCGGCAGTGCTGTTCACATCACCCGCCACGATCACGATATCCGGTTTATCTTCCAGCAATGCTTTTTCATAGCGTTCCATGATCCGCGCTGTCTGCTCACCATGCGTCCCGGAACCAACTCCCAGATAGATGCCCGGCTTAGGCAAGCCCAGATCTTTAAAAAAGAAATCACTCATCCGCTGGTCATAATGCTGTCCTGTATGGATAAGTTTCACTTCAAATTCTGACGGATATTTGCTGAATTCCCGATATAACGGTGCCATTTTCATAAAATTTGGTCTTGCACCAACCACCAGATGTATTTTCTTTTTCACTTTATTTTTCTCCAATTATTATCTGACTATCACACCGCCACCCAGCAATTCATCATTACGATAAAAAACTGCTGATTGACCAGGTGTAACTGCCCTTACCGGTTCTTGCAATTTCACCAGTAAAACTTCTCCCAGGCACTTCAATTCTGCTACCTCAACAGCAGGACTGTTATATCTAATCTGCACCATAAGCTCTACAGCGTCTTCCGGAATATCTGCTATCCAGTTCACTTTATTGATCTCAAATTCTGCTCTAAGCAGGTCATCTTTATCTGAAGATACTATTAACTGATTTGTAGCAGTATGCAGCCCGATCACAAAAAGCGGAACATTGAGTTCCGTATGCAAGCCTTTCCGCTGACCGATGGTATATAAAGGCAGCCCATTATGCCTGCCTATTAACTCTCCATCCGATAATATTATATCTCCCGGTTCAAATGGTATTTTATCTTTTAGGAAATCCTCATAATGATCTTTGATAAAGCATATCTCCTGGCTCTCATTATGGATCGATACGGGAATCTGATTATCTATAATTATCTGCTTAGAATCTGCTTTGATCATTTCTGCCAGAGGAAACACAGTTTTTGCAAGCTGCTTCTGATGCAGTTGCCACAGCATATAAGACTGGTCTTTACGCATATCTGATGATCGATATAGATGATAAATATCTTGAGATTTTTCTAATTTTATATAATGTCCTGTTGCCATCTTCTCAATTCCAAGATCACTAATTGCATCCAGCAGCTTACCCCATTTGATCACCCGGTTGCACAAAGTGCAAGGATTGGGAGTTCTACCTGCCTGGTATTCGCTGATAAAATCCTGCATCACGGTCTTAGAAAAGTCTTCCTGCAGATTGATCACTTCATGAGGTATATGCAGAGCTTTGCAAACTTTTGCTGCCTGATGAACTACTGCCTCAATTCCTTCCTGCTCACCAAAACCAAGCTCATTATCAGTAAAATGACGCATGGTGACGCCCACTACTTCCCAGCCCTGCTTTTGCAACAGCCAGGCAGCAGCACTGCTGTCTATTCCTCCACTCAGGGCAATGGCAATACGCATAGATGTTTCCGGTTTAGCCTTTCATCCTTTTGATATCAGCACCCAAAGAAGTAAGTTTATGTTCAAAATTCTCATATCCTCTATCAATATGATAAATCCTTGATATCTCAGTAGTTCCCTGGGCAGCCAATCCTGCCAATACGAGGGCAGCACTTGCGCGCAGGTCAGTAGCCATCACAGGTGCACCAGATAGCATCTTTACGCCTTTCACCCGTGCCAAATTGCCTTCCACCTTGATATTGGCATCAAGCCGGTTCAATTCTGCAGCATGCGTAAATCTATCCGGGAAAATCCCTTCTTCAATGATACTCTCACCATTGCACAAACTCATCAATGCCATAAATTGCGCCTGAAGATCTGTGGGATATTCAGGGAAAGGGGCTGTTGTAATATTTACTGGATTTATAATATCACCTGGTTTGATCGTGATCTTATTTCCTACTATATCAAATCCACATCCTGCATGCTTGAGTGTATCAAAAAATTCGCCTAAATGATTGGGAACGCAATTAGTAACAGTGATCTCGCTGCATGTTATTGCCCCGGCTATCAAAAATGTTCCTGCCTCTATCCGGTCAGAAAGCATCTCAGTCCTTACGGGATTCAGTTTAGCCACTCCTTTGATATGTAAATGGCTTGTGCCTGCGCCAGTAATATCAGCTCCCATTTGTTTAAGGAATTCCACAAAAGATTGTATCTCCGGTTCAATAGCACAATTATAAAGATTTGTTTCACCCTCAGCCAGCACAGCTGCCATCAGTGAATTTGCCGTAGCTCCTACACTCACCTTTCTAAAGGTGATATCTGCCCCTTTCAATTTCTCGCATTCAGCGATGATATATCCATGCTCTATCTTAATATTTGCACCCAGCTTTTCCATTGCCATCAGATGCAAGTCCACGGGTCGTGTTCCTATAGCACATCCACCCGGAAATGATACTTTAGCCTTGCCAAATCTTGCCAGTAGTGGTCCCAATACATAGATGGAGGCTCGCATCTTACTCACCAGATCATAAGGTGCTTCCCAGCCATCAAGTTTTGTGGTATCAATATAGATCCTGCCCTCTTCCTGCTCTATCTGAGCACCAAGCATCCGCAAAAGATGTCCCATCAGTTTAATGTCTATCAAATTCGGTATGTTCTCCAGTACGAATTCTCCACCTGCCAATATCGTTGCTGCCATCACCGGTAAAGTAGCATTTTTTGCCCCGCTTACCGCTATCTCACCACTTAATTTCTTCCCGCCATTAATGATAAATCTATCCATGTTTTTTCCTTTTACTTATCCTGATATCTTTTGCGACTGCAGGATATTTATTGCATCCAACAATGTTTTTTAAATCAAAGCATTAGGATTTTTTACTGCTGGCAGGTCAATAAAGTTTTTCCTCTAACTATTATTTCACCTTATTTTTTCTCAAAATCTGCCATTCTTATCACCTGTTTTCAATCAGCTAACTGCATTATATATTTCCTTACTTTTTCTCATTCAGATCATGATCCCTATTTTTCTCACCCATTTCCAGGCATAGAAGAGGGACAACATAGCACAATCTAACAAAAAAATGTCAGTACGTGCTTTGTTGTTCCACTTTAGGGGCAGTTATTTTATAACTTGTTATTATACTTATATTTATGTCGCTATTGATGATTTTGAGTAAAAATGGGCATAATTAGCTGATTAATTGTAAAATATATTATTTTATTATTTTCATTGCGATAATATTTTGTTTGGGAATATAATTCTATAAAATCGTTAGCTTGCTATATTATTACAGATGATTGGAATGTAATTTGAAAATTAATTTACTATTTATGCAGCCAGTGGGAGATCAGGATAATGATAAAATTTCGGATGTCACGCAGGTGATTTATGTGGCTGATTTCTTCACCATATACTGTATCGATATCTGTATCTGCGATGAGATATTTTGCTCTTGCCATTTTCAGGATTATCTCAGTTTCAAACTGATAGCGAGTGGAAACAAGATTCATGTCCATGACAGGTTTAAGATAATATAGCCGGTAGCCGCATTGAGAATCAGCAACTTTTTGCCCGACAGTGATCGAGACCATGAAGCTGGTCAATTTATTAGACCAGATGCGAGGCAGGGGCATTATCCGTGGATTGAAATCCCTTTTTCCTATTACCATAGCTGCCTTTGTCTGCAGCTGCCTGGTAATAAATTCCGGCAGATGACTGGGTTTGTGCTGTTCATCGCTATCGATGGTGATGGCAAATTTATATCCAGCCTGCCAGGCGTTTTTCATACCAGCAAGCAGAGCAGCACCTTTACCGCGGTTTTGTTCAAATGCTATCAGAGTGATCCCCTGGTTGTTGCAGATTTGAGCTGAATTATCACCCGAGCCATCATCTACAGCGATTATCTGATTTGCCGGAAAGTGCTCCAGTAATTGTGAGATCAATGAAATAAGGTGCTTTTCACTATTATATACCGGCAATACTACTGCAGTATTTTTATGATCTGCATCCAGCAGGGGATAAATGTATTTATCTGGCATTGATTTAGTGCAGAATAATTACTTTACCTGTGGCTTCCGCAGATTTCCCTGAAAGAGAACTTTTTGCTTTCACTTTATAGAAGTAGGTATTATTTGCGAGCCTGTCGCCATCAGCATCATGGCAATCCCAGGCAATTTGATTATATCCTGTATCTGCATTTGCATCGATAACCTTGATCTTTTTACCGGAAATGGTATAGATAGAAATACTCACATTAGCAGCTTCCGTGAGGATAAATGTGAAATGTCCTGATTTTGACATGGGATTAGGATATGGCAGCAGCTTACTGATTGATATACTGCTGCTGGAACCAATTCTGAAATCAATTGAAGCCACAGCCGGACTGCCGAAATTATCATACACGATCAGTTTAAGGTTATGATTTCCAGTCGGGAGAGGGTCAAGCTGCCAGGTTAAAGTACCCTGCGTGTAAGATTCTGAGTTATAAAGAAAACCTTCTGTAACATCTATCAAGTCATCTGGATCATTACTGTCATCAAGCAACACGAGTATGCTTTTGCCGGCATTGCCAGATACATTGATCCCATTTTCATCAGTTATCTCAGCTATGAGCTGAGGATCTTCTGAGACAGTGTCACCATTGCGGAAATTTTCAGAATCCAGGAATACTGTAATCGTTGGGGCATCATCATTAGCAACATTTAGAGTAGATTCAGAATACTTGATATTATTGAGATTATTAAGCCAGTCTCCATCCTCATCATGCGTAAGAGTGATTATCCCTCCGTAATCTCCAGCGATAGCATCATCTGGAACAATAAAGGTGGTGCTGTATAATCCTGATTGGATATCCACTTCACCGCGAAAAACCCTGTTTGCCTTACGCAGATAATCCACTTCATATACTATCGTAGTATCAGCGGGTAAGAAATTGTAATAATGAATAAGTTGAGGACTATCTGTGACTATTGTTTCCCCCGTGGAATCCAATCTGGGATCTCCAAAATCTCCCTGGAAGGATACCGTTTGTCTGTGCGAGAGAGAATCTGGCAAACCACTAACACTGCCAATCCTGATTGGGAAGGGTAGATAAATAAGCGGGTCGCCAAGATAATTATATTTATTACTATTTGAGATACTTGCCGAAGAAGTATTTTTCGCATATTGCAGTGCCTTACCAGTAGTAAGTCTATCATTATACAAGGCATCAAAATAGTCTTTCATCAACTGATAGTTTGAGGTTGGACCAGATGATTCTGAAGCGGCTACAGAACTGATAGCTCCACCATCATCAGCAAAGAGGATCACTTCAGCCATACAGTCATTTCCAATCTGGTCAAATTCCCCTACATTACAGGAAGCAGCCACGAAATGCGTAAGATGCTGGTAATTTTGCAATAGCTGGATATCACCAATGCCGAAATAATCTTCATCACCCAGATTATCCCAGGCACCGTGACCTATATAATAAGATATCAATACTCCATCATTGACCAAATCAATAATGTCAGCAGTAGCTTCCGGCTTGCTCTGATAGGCATCAAAGGGGTATTCCAGACCATAGACCTTCTCTATCAACCTGCCATACAGCACTTCTGCTGTATCTTCCATTCTGAGTGTATGGTTCATACCAGAAATTGGCGAGGTACCCTCAAAACCACCTGTTTTGTTTTCATCATCAGCAATCAGCAGTATCTTATTCTGCCACCAACCCTTCTCTAGTTCATCATAATAATCATGAACTCTTTCGAGGTATTTATCCAGCATGTGCTCATTTTGAGCCGGGATCCTGCCAATCGCCAGTTCTGGACGTTTATCAAGATCAAAATCCACAAAGTAATCATCACTGGTTACACCTGATCGATCATAGGTGATAATTTTGTTTTTTTCTGTTGAATTATCAAAATTATAGGTTCCAGAACCTAATAGTAGTACGTATTCCAGACTGGGATTTGCCTCATAGTAATCCTGGAGAAAGTTCTTAATTGCACCGGGATCAGCAATGCCACTGCTCTGGGCAGCAAAAATATCTTCCTGGATCGCCACAGCCGTCTGTACATTGAAATATTGCAAATGCATTTCGATCAATTCATCTGCCTGGGTTTCAAAGTAATCCTGAGGTCTGATCATTAGACATTCCACAGGAC
>Ga0208648_1000741_pt1 | contig 30404 bp, 27 predicted proteins | sample AntAceMetag02UKL_FD_184772 | JGI IMG/M metagenome (GOLD analysis project Ga0208648, IMG submission 184772) | Saline lake microbial communities from Ace Lake, Antarctica - Antarctic Ace Lake Metagenome 02UKL (SPAdes) (version 2) | ecosystem: Environmental > Aquatic > Non-marine Saline and...
TTTTTCGCCGTTGAGTAAGTATCCGCCTTCGCCCCGCGCTCCCTCGGTAACAAGGATTCCGCTTTTCCACAAGCCGGTAGGATGAAACTGGACAAATTCCATATCCTGTACCGGCAAACCGGCGCGAATCACCTGGCTCAATCCGTCCCCGGTATTTGCGTGAGCATTGGAAGTTATTTTGAAAGCTCGACCATACCCACCGGTTCCAAACATCACAGCACGTCCATAAAATGTATGAAGCCCGCCGTTGACTATATCCCAGGCTACCACACCAATAGCGCGATTGTCACGGAAAATCAGGCTTAATACCTGGAATTCGCTATAGAAATGAACCCCGTGCTTGAGGCATTGCTCATGAAGAGTGTGAAGCAGGACATGCCCGGTATAATCGTAGCTATAGCAGGAACGAAGCGCCGCTTCCTTTCCATAATCAAGAGTGTGACCGCCGAATTTTCGCTGGGCAATCAAACCTTCCGGCGTCCGGCTGAAAGGGCAGCCCCAGTGTTCCATTTCGATAACGGTTTCAGGAGCCTCGCGTACCATAAGTTCTATAGCATCCTGATCTCCCAGGTAATCAGAGCCCTTAACGGTATCGTACATGTGGTATTCCCAACGATCGGTTTTTGACTCGTTGGCAAGAGATGCGGCAACACCTCCCTGTGCAGCGCCTGAATGAGACCGGCTGGGATAGACCTTGGATAGCACCGCAACATTAGCGGTCTGTCCTATTTCCACCGCGGCTCGTGAACCGGCGAGACCTGCACCGACTATGATCACATCATGTCTATGAATCATTTCTCGAGCCTCCTTAGTATGGTCTGAAGTTAATGACGGTTGTTATTCCCGTAATCCAGAGCACGATAAAGACAAACCATGTCAATCCGATCAGTGTCATACGGAAACCCGGACGTTGTATGTAATCATGAATATTCATAATCACGCCCTGTATGGAATGATAAATAATAGCAGACAGAAAAGTTATATCTATCGTTTTCCAGAGTGGGGTTGACAGTCTTCCGGCTACTTCGTTGAAAGTGACGTTTCCATCATTTAAAAAGTGCAGGAACAGGTAATGCAGGAATATGGTCACGAGTATAACCAGCCCGGTGATACGCTGGAAAATCCAGGCAGTTGATCCCCCCGAACCGGTTCCGAATTGTTTAAGATTCATTTTGAATATCTCCGGTTAAAAGGGAAAAAATGAAACACCGTTACCGAGATCATGCAGGGCGTGGCTTATCATCATACTGCCACCCCATACCCAGGTGATTGCGCCTATACTCATTAGAATATAGAAAATCGAGACATGTTTTTCTGTCGCTCCGAAAAAATCAATCATTACTAACCGTATGCCGTTAAGCGAATGATATATAACACAGAAAAGCAGCCCGACTTCAAGGAATCGAAACAGCGGTGCCGAAACGAAACCCATGGTCGCCTCGAATGCTTTAGGTCCGAGTTGGAGACTGGATATTACCCAGATATGCAGCATGATATAAAAAACCAGCGCAAGACCGGTAACTCTGTGTAACACCCAGGCTGACATCCCGGTTTGCCAGCGGTAATGCATTATACCTCCCGTAAGAGCTGAGGGTATTTTGGCAGGGACTCTCAATTAAGACTTAAATGATGCCTGTCAATATAAATCTCATGAATTATGAATGTCTGGAAGTTATAGCACACAAATGCGAAGTACAAGCAGGATTGAAAAATTTCGAGAAATCTTCAGTATATCTCATGCTTAATTTACAATTCACAAGCTTCGAGGTGACCTGCCATTCCAGGACTTGAGTTACCTGTCATTCCCAGACTTGATCCGGGAACCGAAACGAAATATAGCTCAGCGAAGCTAATCCATTTCAGCCCATCTGTCATTCCTGTATGTAGTTAACAGGAATCCATTCACCCTGTCATTCTCGGACTTGATCCGGGAATCCATTTCGGGCACGAATCAAGATTCTGGATTACACGATGTGTGTAAACTAAGAAGAATAGTTTATCCTTTTGATCAATTTTAATCTTGCTTTATCTGGTTTCATCCCTGAAATAAATAGTGTTCCCTGATTTAACCTGATTTCATAAATTCCATTTGCTTGCAGATAATGTTGAGAATGATGCAACTCAGGGCTTACATTATCGTAGTAGAAGTAAGTCAAGGAACTAACAACATGCCGGATTACCCACTGCTGATGTATCACCCTTGATGAAAATGGAGGATAGCAATATGACTGAACTATTAGAAAAAGCATTCACCGAGGCAACCAAACTTCCAGAGTCTGAACAAGACTCACTGGCGAAATGGATGTTAGAAGAATTCAAAGCTGACAGGAAATGGGCTGAACTATTTTCCGAATCTGAGAATCTACTCGAGAGGTTGGCGGATGAAGCGCTTGAAGATTTTCAGCATGGAAAAACCGCACCAATGGATCTTCACAATTTAGAATTCGCTAACTACAAAGAAATTTTGAAAACATTATTAATCATGACCGGAAAGCATAAAAGCACTGGCAAAGAAAACCTATAATCTTTTTATTAATGATCCACTTCATCCAAGTATAAGTTTTAAGAGAATTCATACTTCTCGAACAATTTACTCTGTACGTATAACAAAGGATTACAGAGCTATAGGACTCAAGCATGGCGAGAATATGATCTGGTTCTGGATCGGTTCCCACAAAAAATACGAGAGATTATTGAAGAAAATGCGGGATTAGAGGGTAGCCTGAATTCTTAATTCGTGCTACCGAATACTCTACTATTATCAAGTATTATGTTTTTTTTCTAGGAGAATCATGAAAAAGGGGCTAAGCAATAAACTTGCAGGACAAGTTGGAGAATTCCTAGTCTGTGCAGAGCTAGGCAGAAGAGGTTTTATAGCAACATCATTTACTGGAAATGTCCCAGAGTTCGATTTAATCGTAGCAGATGAAAAACTGACAACAATTCCGATACAGGTGAAAACTTCAAGATGGAATAACTACCCTACTAGAGCAAATGTCTGGATAGATATTGAATTTGATCACAAAAACAAACGGCAAATTGATCGAGGCAATTTAGATATCGACAATCCTGAATTGATATACATTTGCATCTCACTGAAAAAGACGGATTCACTTGAAAGAGATCGTTTTTTTATTCTCCAAAAAAAAGATTTACAATTGATATGTGCCGCTAACTATAGGCAATGGATGGATGGCCATGGCTGGAAAAGACCACGCAACTATAAGTCACTTGACAACAGATATTACTTAAAAGATTTAGAGCAATATGAAGATAATTGGGAGCTTATTTACCAATGTCTAATACAACATCGAAATCATATACATACAGATAGTTGATAATCAAATATATTATTACTGAAACTTTTATATTAGAAGTAATCTAGAAATCGTAGCCCGGATTCTTGAATCCGGGGAAACGAAACGGCGAAATCATAATTAAATCTACAATTGGCAAGATTTTTTGATTCTCTGCAACAAGTAAAATGGTTATCAAAGAAATCCCGGATTCAAGACGCCCGTGTCCTATAAAAAGTTATGTAGGTGCAAGTAGCTTTATGCTATACCAGGTTTCGGTTAGATTATACCTGATAAACTTGGCCGTTTTCCAAAAACCGAGATCTTTATAATATGTTCTTTCAAATATCCAGATAAGCAAATAACAAATCAGTGCAAGAATCCATTGGTTGAGGATACCTTGTTCTGAATATGATTTTAATTTTGAAATCCCAAGCAATTGCTTCAAGTGGTGAATATCTACTTCAATCATATTGCGTTGTGCGTAAATATCTACTACTTCAGCAGCCGAAATATCCATCATATTTGTCATCAGAACATGGTGTCTCGGATCAGAATTATCAGCATGAAAAATAGTAATGCATCTAATTTGGTATTTGTGGTAACCTCTATTATTCTTGTTTGAACCTAAATGGCACAGTTGATCAGCGATAACGTCGGAATCCCGATCTTTCTGTGATAAATCAAATTCTTTGATCACATCAGGTTGACTTCTCGAAACACGTGGAGTTACGAACCATTCATTCGCTTCAATGTATTTTACAAAGGTTTTATATTGGCGGTATCCTTTGTCAAAAACCCTGACCGTTTCTTTGCCTAATGCATTGAGCATATGTAAGGTCGTGGCATCTGCCCGATTACCGGAACTGATGGCGATACGTGTTGGAAGTCGATGGGTTATATCCATAATCAGATGGGCTTTGACACCTGTTCTTCTTTTGGCTCTTGTTGGATTATAACCCTTTGTTACAATCGAACATGTTTTCGATCTGGATACAATGAAAGTACTGTCAATAGCATAAACATTATCTCGTTTTATATTATATTTCAATTGGATAGATTTGTAAATCTTGTTAAATATATCGCCCAACATTTTCGGATCAAGGCTATTGTTAATCTTATAAGCTTGTGATCTACTAATAGGCTTATCTTGAGGATTCACAAGTGATCCCATTTTGGGATTAACATGAACTTGATACAATGTCTCCCGCAATGAGCTTGCTTCAGTCAACAAACTGAGGGAGACGAGGCGAATAAATTCCAGAACCGAATGTGTTTTTCGGTACTTGTCGCCCTCGTATTGATTAACGACCTTATTAACGGCTGAGAATGGTATTGGGGCGAACATTTTGTTGAACAGCCTGGGTCTCTTTGTAGTTTTCATATTCCTAATATAATGAATATGTTAGGAATATAAGAAGTAAATATTATGAAATTGTTAATGAGACACGGGCGTCAAGAATCCGGGCTACCAACTCTTATTTGAAGTACAAGCAGGGATTATAAATTTTCAAAACAATCTGCATAGTAACTCTCCAAAAATAGATCTACGGTCCCCAAATATATAAAATAATATTTGTGATTTCTCTTATTGACTATCATCATTCTTGAGTATATTGTAAGAATTCATAGCAATTGAGCGAGACAGGAGATAAACCAATGTCGAAGAGTATTGTATTAGTCTCATTGTATTTCTGTATTTTTTCTATAATTGGATTCTGTCAGACGTATTCAGACAGCTTGACAGCACAAAGCGATGTTAAATACAATGAGCTTAAGCATTTAACGAATCAAGAAGATCCCAGTCTTTGTAATGAATTATTACACAAGCTTAAGACAAACAATCTTTTTAGGTTAGCCAAAACTGCTACCTCCAAGTCGGACTCAGTTTTTCTATACCGATATATTGCTCAAGAATTAGCTAATAGAGTGAAACGTGGTGATGGACATAATAACCTTTATAACGAACTAAATAATATTGATAAAGAAAATGATGGGTATAAATATTTCATTCTTTGGACAGTCTATAATATCAAAGAAAATTTCAATCCAATTCTTGTGAAGGACATATTCAAATCAATATCTCCTACTATTTCAAACTTCCATTCTTCCTCACCTCAAGTTAAACTTTTATCTATCGTTACGAGTACCGACCTTATTCAGAAATTAAATGAAAGTGAAGAAATACAAGAAGACGATATAAGCGAATATTGTGAATATCTAACTACTGTTGCGCTTGACAATAACGAAGATCCTCAAGTAAGAAGGGCAGCAATTAAAGGCATCGCAGAATTAAAATATTATCAAGGTTCAAAAACATTGTTAGATATTTTACATAACAAAGAAAATGCATCAATTGTTCCAGTTATTCGCTCTGCCTGTATTGCGCTTGCTGATCTTGGATACCAAGATGCTGTTGCTCCAATAAGTAATATTTTGTCAAGTACTGATAATGAATATGTTTATGCTTCTGCTGCTGTTGCGCTAAGTAATCTCGGCGGGGAAAAATCGTTAGTCGCTTTATTGGATAACGTGGGTAGAATAGATGGAGGCTATTGTGATTGTGCAATAGGCGAGATGGATAAATATATTATTGATGAGCTTAATTCAAGTCTGCCAGAGATGCTCCCTTATGTAATAGAAGCAACAAAATACTTATATAAAGAGGAGCAGATTATAGTATATAAGCCTTTATTAATAAATATATTGTACAAGATTGAAGACCAAAACATTCGAAAGCTAATTCTTGAAAGGTTGGTTCAATTAGTAACAAAGGAAGAAGCTTCAGAAATTATTAAGATTATTCCGCAACAAAAATATTATTCGGACGAATGGAATTTGCTTAGAACGATTTCGCAACCTAAAAGAAAATCACCAGTGAAAATTGAACCTAAAAAAACTCCTGATAATAAATTTGGCGAACTTGATTACGGAAATTTTGAATCTCAAGAATTCGGTGATCCCGGTTACCGAGAAAATGATTTTTGGTGGGCTGGATTAGATTACCTCGGCCACACTGGTCTGATGTCAGGCATTGATAACGATCATATAAGAAGAATCCTTGAAGTTGGTGGAACCGAACGAGTTGTAAGAAACAATGAATGGGCAGCAATGCAAGGTCATAATTTCTATTGGGGTGCCTATACTATAAATAGAGAAAATGGTAGGTATATGACATTTGCTAGAAGAAGAGCAGTTATAAATACAGCTAATTTACTTGTAGGCAGAGATATTGGCTATCCTGTTTTTCCAACATCTGATGCATTACGTCATGTTTATAATCCTGGTCCGACAGTAACTTATACTGAAATAACAGATTTGAGGTGTGATGGTTTAATCGAATACTGTTATGAATTTAACAGTGTTAATGTTTGGGGAAACAACGGAGCAAATTATAATATTAGCATCACAGCAAATGTTGATGATCATAATGATTTTTATGATTGGCCCTACGATCCAAACACCGAATTAGCCCCAATCGTTCAATGTGGTGAAGACAGTTCTGGCGGCAATAGTTCATACATGACACGTGATGCAAGAATTGATGTACCAACATACGACTTTCGTTATGAAGTCAATGCTGAAACGATAAATATTGCAATTAGAGCCACCGATAGGTCAGGAATTCACTTTATTGCTTATCTGGAGGATGGAGAAGATGATTGGCTCTATTCTCCTACACAATCTCAGTTTCCATCTGGATCTTCTTATACATTCAGTTTTGAATTAGAAATGGAGGAATCCAACTGGATTCATTATTGGGCTGTAGATGGCGCTTCTAATTATCCCGAATATGCTGAGCATCATTGGGTTGACATCACAAATAGTGTTGATAACCAACCACTTGTTGTTATTCCTTCTGATTTTTCCATTAAGTCAATATATCCCAACCCTTTTAACTATATGATTAATGCTGTTATCGAAATACCACAAACCGCAATAATAAATGTTGAACTACTAAATCTTCTTGGTAAAAAAGTAGCCGTGTTGGCTGGTGGAAAGTATTCTCCAGGAAGCCATCAATTAAGTTACAATGCTGATTATTTGCCCAGCGGCAACTATTTTATTCGATTTTCAGTTCCCGGAAGACATGATGAATTAGAAAAAATTGTTTTACTGAAGTGACACAGTGCGAAATACTGGGACAGTTTGAAATACGGGGACAGTTTATCTATTTCTTTTCAGGAAAACAATAACAGTAGGAACTGATGCACTTTCCCCTGAATGCATGGCTTCTTCACTTCGCATGGGCTCTGAAAGTGCGTTGCGACACTTCGATTAGATTCCGCAATGCTTTGTTCACGGATTCAGAGTCTGGGAAGACTATGAATATATCCGGTCGAATGACTATAACATTGGTGCCTTATTTCTTCAGGCGTTGGTAGTATTTGTCATTAAAATTTTGTTTTTCTCAAAATATTACCAAAAATACTATGATATTGATTTGCACAGATTAGCAACCATGCAAATGCTTCTTCCCAACTAGAATTCTCTGTGACATTTTCCATGTCTTTAACACTTCTTATTCTGCTGGCTTTCTTCCCTTCCAATTCCATCCATTCTAACGAAAAACTATCAAACTTGCTCTCAATATCAGTCTTGTTCAAAAATAATTTATCATATAAATCTTGGGAATTAGGAATGTATAACTCACACCTTAGCTGACTAAGGCGAGTATCTATAATCAAAGCGATATGGGCTTTTGAACTGCCAATACTAATATCATACCAATGGTGTGGATAAGCTTTTCTAAGATTTAAAGACGTTTTTTGTTCTTTAGCGTATTCTTTAAATTGATCCCAAAATTCAAGCTGTAACAATTTTGTATCAGTTAGACTAGATTGAGCTGTTGTTTTCTTTATTGTTTTAGCCCAGTCATTTGGCTTTGATATTACCTGAAACTTCGGAGCAAATGGGGATTCCGCAATCTGCCATAGTTCCATTTTGATTGCAAATAAATATATTTTATCGTCTGTATGTTCATTCAGCCAATCGATTGCTTGCTTATGTTCATCTTTAACGTCTTTCACTATCCAGATGACAATTTCCGCATCAAATCCAGATGCGTAAGTAATGAGCTTTCCTAAGTGATCATGATTAGTCGCTTCAAGCTGATTCTCAATAACAATTTTTCTTCCAGTATTCTCTTCTTCTGCTAAAATATCGACAAAAAATCTACCCACGCTTGCTTCAGTCTGAATAAGCGAAATATCAATACCAATTTCATCACTTAATAACTGTAAGTTTTCGTCTTCGGCAAGCCAATTGGTAAAGTCAGAAGCTTCGTTATTCCAAGCTTCTCGCAAATCTATTTTTCTTAGTCTTGCAAGCGCCATATTGTCTCCATCCTGATATGTCAATCTCCAAAATCCATGAGTTTTTAGATATGCACTCTTAATTATACCGCTTTGGGGCTATGATGTCAAGAAATTGTTGTTTTTATATAAAACAAGGCTATATTACCAGTCCAACGTCAACTATTATTTCCTACCAACGACAATTAGAGTTCCCGTTTCTGATTTGTTTGTTCAGGCCGTTCTCCCTATGGGGATTACTGAACATTTATTAAGTAGCGGGTAGCCCTACTTCACTGTCTCCAAATTTCAGATTTCACTAAATACCTAATCAGTTAAGACCATAAATTGTTCTAAGGGATTCAAATAATTCTTCAGGACTGAGCTTCTTTATTCCTATATTTTTAAGATTAATGTTTCCTTCTCCTTCAACAAGTTCAATGAAATATCGAAGATCGCTGAAGATACTATCGGGTAATGTAATGGTTGTTTCTTCACTTAATAGTTGAAACAAACGAAAAACGTCTGTCTTGCGTTTATTCACATCTTATTTATCGATCTTTTCACCTGATTCTCGTCTTTCTTTCAGGTCTAACCAGGCTTTCGCTTTCAGCGGAATAAGGGATACTTCGATAATGACAGGCACGCCCTCTACGATTACTTTGTTCATCTGGACAAACTCGTAATAGTCATCGTTTATTAGAATAGCAGACAGGCTGGCAACTTCCTCATCAATCGGAATCCTGGTTAATCGACTACCGGTTGGGGAAGGAATAATTTCAGGAGATCGACCAAGTGTTTTTGAAAGACGTAGCGCTATTTCAGCAATACAAACAACCTCGATTTGAAAGCGGATAACATCGTTATATCCTGTATTCCTATTGATTTAGACTGAATTAAACAACCCATCAACGCTTAAATACCGCTCCCCCGAGTCAGCGAACATAGCTGCGATCATTTTGTCTTTGAATTCCACTCTTTGGCCAACCTGTAAAGCTGCGTAGGCGGTAGCGCCGGATGTTATCCCCGCCAGGATCCCCTCATCTTTGATCAGTTGGCGGCAGGTTGCAAACGCCTGCTCTTCCGAAACCAGGATTATCTCATCTAGCCAATGATTTGGGGGGACAGTTTATCTATTTCTTTTCAGGAAAACAATAACAGTAGGAACTGATGCACTTTCACTTGAATAAACGGCTTCATCACTTCGCATTTGCTCTGACAGTACGTTTTGACACCTCGATTAGATTCCGCAATGCTTTGTTCACGGATTCAGAGTCTGGGAAGACTTTGAATACAGCGGTTGAATGACTAATATATTGGCGCCTTCTTTCTTCAGGTGTTGGTAATATTTGCTTGTAACAGCATTGCTGTAGTCGAGTTTATATTCATCCCGCATGGTGTCAAGATCTTTATCGGATTGCTTTTTCATTGTATTTTGTTTCCGATTTGGTTGTACGTCGGGCGCTGATTATGCAGTTCACTTTCGCCGAAAGTGAACTACTCGTCAAATCATTTGAACCGCATTACTAATTCATACAACAATGTTTAAATTTTTTCCCAGAACCGCAGGGGCAGGTGTCGTTTCGCCCTATTGTTTTGCCGGTGGGGCGGATGCCGGCATCTCTTTCCGCTCTTCGGTGAGGTAACCAGAAATTATTGATATGAATGACTGACGCTTGAATCATTGCAGCCCATTCTTTAGGCGGTACTTTTCTTAATTCTTTTGATTTTTCAAGTGTTTGCCATCCTTCTTCGGTTCCATGCATGAGAATAGAGACCATCAGAGCTTTGGTTTCATCTGTGGCGAATATCGGATCCCATGAATCAAAATCCAGATCGAAACCCCGATCAAACCCAAAACACCAATCACCGACAAAAGGGATTCCTTCATCATCCTCATAAAACAATGGTACATAGGATTCGGGATTGTTCATCAAAATTGAACTGATAGAATTATAAAAAGTTATTAAGAGTCTGTAGATATGATCAGCTTCATCCCTGGAATCCCAATTCATTTGATTAATTCCTGTCTCACCCCATATCTCCGGTAACCATTGGCTGGGTAATATAGTCTCCGGTCCAATCTGCAGACAGGTTAAGAATCCATGCAGTTCGGAAATGTTCATACAATCGTCAAGCGTTTTATCAGAAAGAAGGAATCTTTCCAATTCATCTATTTCAGCATGGCTGATCTCGTATTTTGGCGTCATATAAAATTCCCGATTGATATATCCTAATAAAACGTGTAATCCTGATTGTTGGTTAGATAAGGTCTATTATTCTGTCGAAGTTCAATATAGTTACTCTATCGTGGTGCATCAATTCAGATCAATTGAGGTGTCATTTCTCGTGATGAAGCAATTTGGGCAATTGCATTTTGGGGGACAGTATCCCAATTTCACATTGTAACCACTTCAATGAAAATAGCCGTTCCGATACTTCGGAATCGGGACATACATCCCTTTTGGATCATATGCAATTCTCTGTTTTCATCGGATTGCCAATTCCTCGACTTCATCAAGATTGACCGTCTGCTTTGCTTTCCACAGATCGTAATTGCTCTGCATTATCAGCCAGCTTTCTGGAGATCGACCCAGTGTTTTTGAAAGACGCAACGCCATTTCAGAACTGATGTTGCTTTGCTCATTCACCAACCGATTGAATGTTGAAGGAGCGACTTTGAGTTTTGATGCTACTGCACGATAGCTTATACCGAGAGGTTCAAGGTAAACTTCACGTATAAACTCGCCTGGATGGGGTGGGTTAAACATACGCATTAGTGATAATCCTCATAATTTACAATATATGCATCACCATCATTGAATTTAAAAGTGATGCGCCAATTTTTACTTACATCGATTGCCCAAAATCCCTGTAATATGCCCTTCAGTGGATGCAAACGAAAACCAGGCAAATCCATATCAGCTATAGTGACTGCAGTATCAAGCGCAGCTAATCGCATTCTGAGTTTTTGTTTGTGGGCAGGTTGAATTCCTATTGTACTACCCGTTGCAAAAAATTTCTGCAGACCTTTATGCCTGAAAGACTGTATCATATATTAAAATATAATGCATGATGCGCAACAAGCAACATAACAATAGTATATTTTCTCTCTCAGCTCAACAGGAAATATGGAAATGAGCCAAGGATTTAATTCATGCAACAACGTTTTAAATTTCTTCCCCGAACCGCGTCTAACGTCTCAATACATAAAACAATATCGATATCCTTTGTACCTCTGAATTTAATTCCAGCTCCCTCCAGTACAATAGAGCAAGCAGTCCCACCGATTATCACAAATTGATCGGAAAAGTCAGCAAAATGAGTTCGGAACACTTCATATCCTCTCACCATTGCACATTCTCCATCATCTCCTGCAGTGCCGATTGCACTCGTTCATCGCTATCCTCTCGCAGACTTAGAAAAAGGGAAAATCGATCTACTATATCTTCTTCAGCAAATATTCGAGGGGGATATGACCAAATTTCCAGTTCGTATGCTTCCTGTTCATTCGATGGAACTTCCATGATTGCATCGCGCTGTTTCTGAAATTTCCATTCGTCCATACTCACAGCAAAGGTCTTTCTCACAGGTTCGTTTAAAAGCGAATAATGCGCAAGGGCATTCAATCCAGCTTTGATCCTTAACCAATCCTCATGCTGAGGCATGATCCAAACGCGTTTTTTTACCGGATTGCGCATATACAACTTTGCTTTCTCCCAGAGTTCATTCCGGTTCCCCGGGAAATGCAGCACCCGCTCACGCCCTTTCATAGTCACCTCACCCACCTTGCTGGTTTCTAATTCGTTAAACGCCCTGGTAAATGTCATGGACGTATATCCCAATTGATCTGCAAGTTTTTTGGGAGTATAAGGCACGTCATCATGGGACAGCAAAGCATGCAGCACTACAGTTTGAGTCGAGGGACTGAATTGAGGAATGATTTTTCGAATTGTCCTGAAATATTCACGAAGATCTATAGCGAACATGGGTAGATACATCTGGTTACCAGGGATTACAAACGGTATTCTGTGTTCGATCATGCGTTTGCGGTTATATGCTGTGGCTTGTTGATCCAGGTAGATCGCTTCACCTTCCCATATCTCACTCAATGCCATCAAGTGTTTGCGAATGAGGGCAGGCGTTTGTTCCGTTTCCTTTCGCGCAACCATTACCAGGAGCGGTTGGTTCAACAGATCAGTTCGGTAGAATATGTAACGATCACGCAGGTAAAAGGGGAGCTTTGTTGCCCTTTTCCATTTTTCAGTTTCTATCGCGATACCCAGCGTCTCTTTCAGGTATCGTTCAAATTCTTTTGTCAGGTTATTCATTTAACTTCCTTCTGTAACATCTATAGCGCATGATAACATACTAAATGTTATCGTGCAATACAAGAGTTAATTAGAGAAGTCGCTTCTTATTTATTTGATGCAATAATTTATTATCGAGTGATTGCCAGATCTTCTACTTCATCCAGATTGATTGTTTGCTTTGCTCATTAATCAGTGGGTAGCCCTTATTCCTGCCGATCTACACTGAATTAAACAACCCATCAACGCTTAAATACCGCTCCCCCGAGTCAGCGAACATAGCTGCGATCATTTTGTCTTTGAATTCCGCTCTTTGACCAACCTGTAAAGCTGCGTAGGCGGTAGCGCCGGATGTTATCCCCGCCAGGATCCCCTCATCTTTGATCAGTTGGCGGCAGGTTGCAAACGCCTGCTCTTCCGAAACCAGGATTATCTCATCCAGCCACGACGCGTCATAGAGATCGGGAACCCAACCGGGCGCAGTCCCCATGATGCGGTGCGGCTTAAACTTTCCCTCCTTCAGTACAGGAGCCTGTTCCGGTTCAATGCCAATCACCTTGAATCCAGGTTTGCGCGCCTTGATCACCTGCGCCACTCCCAGCGCTGTTCCAGTTGTGCCGAGCCCACAAACAAAGACGTCGATCTTGCCGTCAGTATCTCGCCACAGCTCCTCAGCGGTAGTTTTAATATGAGCCTCGATATTGTCCGGGTTTGAGTGTTGGCAGATGTAGTAAGAATCTTCTATCGACTTGTCCAACTCCTGAGCTTTAGCTCTGGCTCCCTTTGTGCCGAGTTCCGCAGGGGTTAAGACCAGTTCAGCTCCAAAGGCGCGCAGGACGTTGCGCCGTTCCAGGCTCTGAATCTCCGACATGCATATGATCAACCGGTAACCTTTCATCCGGCAAACCATCGCCAGGGCGATAGCGGTGTTGCCGCTGGACGCTTCGATGATGGTCATCCCCGGTCTGATCCGTCCGCGCCTTTCCGCTTCTGTGATCATGAAGTAAACCGGGCGATCCTTCACGCTGAAGGGGTTAAACATGTCCAGCTTCGCGAAAATCGTTGCGGGAACGTCCTTCGCAAAATTGGATAAATAGACCAACGGCGTATTGCCGATGCAGTCGAGGATGTTGTTTTTTATATTCACATTTTCTCTTAAGTGACATCATGCTAAAATTCGAACCAAAAACATAATAGCAGGTCAGAACTAAAAAGTATAACAATGAAATAATGAAACTTGACCGCAAGCAATCAGGCCATCTTTCCCATTTTTATCTCACCCAATGCTCTATTATCACTTAATTGCCAGTTCCTCTACTTCGTCAAGATTGATTGTTTGCTTTGCTTTCCACAGATCGTAATTACTCTGCATTATTAACTAGCTTTCTGAAGATCGACCTAATGTTTTTGAAAGTCGCAACGCCATTTCCGAACTAATATTGCTTTGCTCATTAACCAGTCGATTGAATGTAGAAGGAGCGACTTTGAGTTTTGATGCTACAGCACGATAGCTTATACCGAGAGGTTCAAGGTAAACTTCACGTATAAACTCGCCTGGATGTGGTGGGTTAAACATGCTCATCAGTGATAATCCTCATAATCAACAATATATGCATCACCATCTTTAAATTCAAAGTAACTGATTAGATGGTGTCATTCCTGCGAAGGCAGGAATCCAGAGTGTTAATAATATCAAATAGTTACTGGATTCCTGCCTTCGCGGGAATGACACATTTGATTCGTTTGAAATGTAGTTATACAACATTATAGTGATAATTGTGATTGACCCAACTAAACAGTTTCAATTCAAAAGTGATACGCCAATTTTTACTTGCATCGATTGCCTACAATCTATACAGCTTTATTTTCGCTGCTGCAAACGAAAACAATTAGCCACAGAGTACACAAAGCAAGCACGAAGATCACAAAGGCAGCTTCGTGTTCTTTGTGAATTCTTCGTGAACTTTGTGGTTTTTCTTTTTTGCGTCAAGCTGATACCAGGATTCAGTAAAAGCAAAATCTTCATCAAATTCAGAGTTATTTGGATAACCGTATTCTTTTAATATCTTTTGGTAATGGGAAATATTCGATCTTATATTCATTTTGAAACGAAATCTATTCGGGATAAGAGTTTGAACCATCAAGCCATAACTCCGCTTATCAGTGCATTATTTCTTTTTTCACTGGGGACTGTCTCCATTCTTTCCGGAAGGAAAGAAAACCTATGGCGCACTTTTTCTGCTTTTTGCTTTCTTACTATGCTTGTAGCCTGGTTTTCATTCCTCATTGCAAGTGGCGCCAGCGCTCGTGCCAGCATCAATATTAATAAAGCTATAGGCATAGACTTGAACATGATGCAAATACATGTTCGACTTATGCCCATCTTTGGAATGATGTCTGTTCTTTTTGCAATCTATTATGCCGTTCAACTTACCGGTGTTCCTCATAGTTTTAAGTTTTTTGGCAGAGAAATTCGGTTTGAAATGACAGACCAGGAATTTAAAATTTCATTTTTCGGATGGATCATTAGAGGAAAAATCTATTTTGTAATTGTAGGAATTTTATTTTTAGCGCTTGTAATTACATCATTCAAATCACAAACCATGATTAGAAGGTTTGATGTCACAGCACAGAATCATGTTAAAATCATATTCGGCCCCATGTTTTATATTCTTTGGAGTATGATAATAATTGGGGTCGGAAAGATCATGTATTTTTTAATTTACGCTTTACTTAACAGCAAAAATAAATCATACCGTGAATTTATCCTATTGAATATGATTGCTTTCAATTTGATATATGTCCCTGCATTCTTCATGTTGGTCGTCATGCCTTATCTTGGTTATATGACCCAGTTCTACGCAAGTGCTTCTTTTTCGGTGGGAGTAATTGTTTTCTATATTGCAATCTTGCGTTACCAATTCTCCAAGGTTGAAGAGCTGAATATTGGGCTTGAAAAGAAAGTGCTTGAACGTACAGAAGAGTTAAAACAGGCACATACCAGGATGGTTCAATCTGAAAAGATGGCTTCACTCGGACAGCTCGTCGCAGGGATAGCTCATGAAATCAATAACCCGGTTGGTGCGATTAAAAGTATGCAACAGAACCTAACTATCAGCGTAGATAGATTGAAAAACGTCCTGAAGGATGTACCGGATAAGATAAGCGGGAATGATAATTACCAGCTATCCATGAAGGTAATCGATGAAGCAAACAGGGTAATCGGTGACGGTAGTAAACGTGTTGCAGATATTGTCAGCCAGTTAAAAAGCTTTGCTCGTCTCGACGAAGCTGATGTGCAGGAGATCGACATTCATGGCGGTATAGATGATACTCTAGCCCTGTTACATCATGAATTGAAAAACTGTGAAGAAATCTTGAAAGATTATGCCGATCTCCCAAAAATCCCCTGCTATCCCGGCAAACTGAACCAGGTCTGGTTGAATCTGCTTGTAAATGCTAAACAAGCTTTTAAAGATGGATGCGGGAAAATTAAAATCTCCACTGGAAAATTGAACGATAAAATCTTTGTAAAAATTGAAGATAATGGTGCCGGGATTCCGGATGAAAACCTGCATCAGATATTTAATCCCGGCTTTACATCCAAGGGTGTAGGAGTAGGCACGGGTCTTGGTCTTGCCATCTGTTACCAGATTATTCAGGATCATAACGGTGAGATCAAAGTTGAAAGCAGTGAAGGCGAAGGAACCGTATTTACTGTATTTCTGCCGGAACAACAATCGGTCAATGATCTCGATTCCACAAAAACAATAACTGAAAATCAAGCAAAAAGTGATTAGATATGCTCAATCCACAAAATATTGATAAACCTCATGGAATCCGGAATATTAATACTCCTGATCCTGTAGAAGACGACAGGGTCTTACCAGCGGGCAAACTTCAACGTATTATCGGAAAAGCCTCATCATCCTGGACAATAGACGACTTAATCGAAGTGGTTCGTGACCGGCGAATTCGCCTTATCAGCCTGATGCATGTAGCTGGTGATGGATGGCTGAAAACGTTGGATTTTGTTCCACGCGATTTTTCGCATCTAAGAGACGTTCTTCGTGCCGGAGAACGTGCTGACGGTTCCAGTCTCTTTGGAAATATGGGAATACAGGCTGACAGATCGGATGTGGTAATACGTCCCAGGATCGACACGGCATTTCTGGACCCTTTCACTCCACTACCCACACTTGCCATCCTTTGCAGTCATTATGACCGGCATGGTTCACCGCTTCCAGAATCACCCGATACGATTCTGAGATTTGCTTATGAACGTACACTCCATGATACAGGCATTGACCTTCATGCATTGGGAGAGGTCGAATACTTTCTCGGTAAAAAGCCTGACGAAGGTGACATATATGGCGCTGATGACAGGGGTTATCATGCAGCAAGTCCATTTGTCTTTGGTGAACCCCTGCGACGCGAAGCCATGGCAATCCTTGCTGAAATAGGTGTTCCCATTAAATACGGTCACAGCGAAGTTGGATATATTCCTGCAAGCGAGAGCAACCCTCTTATCTGGGAACAGCATGAACTTGAATTAGCGCTTCTCCCACTGCCAAGAGCGGCAGAAGCAGTAGCGCTTACTGCCTGGGTGCTTCGCAACCTCGCTCATCAGAAAAGCATGCGCTGTAGCCTTGATCCAATTGCCATGAAAGGTCATGCCGGAAGCGGGATGCATTTCCACATGTCACCGGTTATCGATGGCAAACATCTTGGCGGTGAAAACGAGAATGGTGATTTAGAAAATCCTGCGAAATGGCTGATTGCCGGTCTGACTCAAATTGGCGCAGCATTAATGGCATTTGGCAACCGCTCGGAAGAGTCCTTTATACGTTTATCCCAGGGCAAAGAAGCACCAAAATTTGTGACTTGGGGAAAGTATAACCGTAAAGCGCTGATCCGGCTTCCCGTGGTAGCAATGGACGATGAAGGCCGAACGGTTTCACATCCTACGGTCGAATTCAGGTTACCGGACGGCACGACACACCCTCATCTGCTTCTTGCAGGAATTGCACAAGGTATTATGCATGGTAAAAGTATGGACAATATTGACGATATCCTGTCAAAGACAAAATTCGTTCTGGATAAACAGGATGCAAGCAATATTACTGCAGTTCCAAAGAACAGGGAAGAAGTAGCAGACGCATTGCTGAAATCACGGGATATACTCGAAGCCGGTGCTGTTTTTCCGGAAAAGGTAATTGACCGGGTAATCGCTGATCTTCAGAAGTAGTTCACCAATTTCAAATACTTTGAAAAGCTGGGAGAATCGAGAAGATACGATGTATTTAAAATACTATTCCAGCCAACGTTCCGATGATATGCCGTATGCCATAAGTGGCTTCTTCCTGGCACTCTCTCTCTTGATTCATCACACCTTCCATCAAATTCACCCAACCCTGACCCTGCTGCTGATAGGCTTAATCATACTTGGAAGAGTCATATCTCGCGGAGTGAACTACCGGTTACAATCAGGTATCTGGACGTTCAGATACCGGTTTACAAAAATTTCTTCTGTCCGCGATTCAGATATTGTAAGATTTGAAATAAAGAGAAGATGGAACGGTTATGCACTCAGGGTGATTTACAATTTCAAGGAAAAAGAGGAAACACTTGATCTTCCGCCGTGCCCATTCGATTTAACCCAAATACTCAGTGATATAGAGGAGGATACCCCTGAACGACTCGGCGCAACTGCACAATCCTATCTCTCGAAACGAAAGAGATTGAAACAATATAGCCCGGCTCTTGTTGTTGGTTTGATATCATTCTTCGCAGCATTTTTTTTAGGCGGAGCAGCTTTTATTTATTCGGGAGAAGTATCTTTTATTAAAGCTGAAGGTTGGTTATTAAATCCTCTCTTTTACCCGATGAGCTGGATAGGAATTATATTAATTGCCTTGATTTTCCGCTTCATGAAAACCCGTTGGGCAAATCCACCGGAAATGTGGAGTACCCTAAGTTTATTCTTTTTCGTGTATCTGGTATCAATTCCCTATACCCACAACATAACCACTTTCTATAAGCCCGGATCATTGGTCGGCGGGATGACAGGAATTGCGCTTGGGTTTCTTGCCATAAGTATCAGGTCGTTCACAGCACCGGGAAAAGCGGGGAGCTATATTGCTATAACCGCCGCTATATTTTCTACAGTATTTGCGCCTAAGCTGGTTTACCCTGACAGTCCGGTTCTGGAAAAAACTTTTGGATCCTATAAGGGGATTGTCTATGACTTTGGCTGGAGAAATGCCGAGAATCCCTGGCTCTGGACCTTAGCAAAACCATTTACAGGCAAAGCCTACTCGGTCGATGGTGAATTACTTGCTGAGGTACGGATAAAAGTGGATAAGAATCTTCCTGAAACTTCCGACTACTATGCTAACAGATTGATACAACCTGTTACCCCGTCAAAATGGATTGTCGGAGCAGACAGGAAAATACTGATTCAGCATGAAGGACGGGACATTCAAGATACTCTCTGGGCTGCCGGAAATGATACTTCGCGTAGAGGCGAAATAGAAGATTATAGACGCACAATGTACATGTCACCTGGAGGAGATTTCCTCGCATGGCATACGAACACTCGCAAACTCTTCATTGGAGATTTGCATGAGTTGCATGCTGAGGAGATTGTAATACCTGACAGCGTTGCTCAATCAGAATCGAAAATGTACTTGACATTTATTGAATGGGTTGATGAGGATCACTATATCGCGAAAAGCAGCATAAAGCATGAAATTGAGGATTCGGTTTATTATGAAAAACCAGTATGCAAGTTTTCGGCAAAATCAGGGACTATACAATTGCTTGCTGATGTTGACGCCTTCTGGAATGCCTTTACATTGCATGAGGACCAAATCCGCCTTTGGGGAGCTGAAGTTCCAAGAACGGCAGAGCAAAAAGAGGCTAACTATAAGCATTTAATAACACAAACCTCAGGCAAGAATCCTGAACGTATATTAGTTCCACATGCATGCGAAATGATCATTGAGATTCAAGCACGCTATGTCCGCAACGATATCTGGTTCCTCGTCATCGACTGTATTGAAGACCTTGAATCTTCTCCCGCTACTGGAATTAAAGTATTTGCAACCTGGAAAGAAGGTGAAAGCGAACTAAAAATATTTGAATCTATTCCACATAATTCTTTAATTATTGACTTGGCAGGGGATGGTGAAGGAATAACGATGGTTTCCCTGGATAACACTTATTTATATACATGGTGGCGTATTGAAGAAAATGAAGGAACCTGGTCTGCAAAAAGAGTCGGCAAATTCAAGACGTTTTTCGTGGCATTACATCTAAAATCTGATAATGCAGGATCAATGTTTTCACCGGATGGCTCACGTATTTTCTGGACCTATCGAGGATTTTCGATGTTTAATGAGGTTGAGGATGCTTTCGCGATTTGGAGGATAAAGAATTAGTTTTTTACTAGATTGAACTGAACATCTCTATTTTTTAAGGTTTACTGATTCTGAGACATTTGCATATCAACGTATATATTCATTTCCCTGAAGGGGAAGGCTGAAATTACAATTATAATAGTTCTCGAAAATATTGTCCAATATATATAATTTGGATTTCATTGATATACCGGGACATCGAGCTGTCCCGGGCACCCACAATGAGACAATAATTTCAAGAAATACGATAACAATACAATATCTTTTGCATTAATCCAGCGGAGGAAGGGTAAGTTTTTCAAGAGCATCAAGATCATCCAATTCAAAAGTCCTGCCTTTTACCTTGATAAGATTCATATCCTGAAGGCGCCGCAATGTCCTTGAAAGAGTGGCCTGGTTCATATTAAGGAGCGTAGCGAGGTCGCCTTTTTTTACAGGCAATGAAACGATAATTTTTTTCATCATTACTTTTGGTTTGTTCTCTTCATAAAGACCTAATAGATACCGGACAATCCGGGCTGTAGCATCATTGAGTGTTAACTGATCAATTTTTGACACAAGCCTGCTCTGCCATAGAGCCATGGATTCATACATATACAGTGAAAAGGTTGTATGATTCTGCAATAGTTCCATAGCTGATTCTTTTCTTAAGAAAAGTAATTTTGTCTCGGTATCAGTGATTGCGGTGGCAGGATAATGTCCCAGGAACAAAGCCCCTTCAGCTATAACATCATGGGTTTTAGCGATATGGAGGATAGTTTCATTGCCGTCGCTCCGGTAGCGTAACAGCTTGACCACACCATCGGCAACGATATATATACCCTTGACAATATCGCCTTCCTGGAAAAGCAGGTAATTTTTTGAGCAATTAAGAATTTCCAATCTTCCGGCAAAATCTTTGCAGGCATTTTCGCTCAGCTTTTGACCGATTCTGCTTGCACTTATGATTGGTATAAGTTCCTGTCGATCCACTTCCTTATTCCGTTATGTTCTTGTTGAAAGACAACTTTTTGTGATATAGACAATTGAAAGTCAACCCTATTGCTGAAAGCGCAAACATGGCTTGCGCACTCCACAATCAGGCACCAAATTTAGCCAGCTTATTTGCATGAGCCATGGCTATAGGCATCAGATGCATCATAGGCATTCTTCCCAGTGAACCCTGGGTCGCTGCTTGCTCACCAAAGTTTTTTGCAGCATCCTGACGTACAAAACCGCCATGTAATAATACCGGCACCGGATGCCAGGAGTGAGCAGCCATCGCAGCCGGGGTTGAATGATCGCCGGTTACTACCAGAACGTCGGGATTTGTTTCCATTAGCGCTGGAATAGTTGCATCAAGCTCCTCGATTGCAGCGACTTTTGCGTCAAAATCGCCATCCTCACCTGTTGCATCCGTCTTCTTGAAATGAATATAGAAGAAATCATAATCGTCACGGTTATCGTCAAACACTTTATACCTGGTTTCAATATTGGTATCACGGCTGATTACTTCCATTCCCACCAGTTTTGCCAGACCCCTGTACATTGGATAATCCGCTAATGCTGCCGCCCGGAGTCCAAAACGGTCTGCCATTGTGGGTAATGGGAGACGATGAGCAAATCCCCGAAGCAAAACACCATTTGCCTGTTCCTGATCAGCGAGAAGTCGCCTGGCCTGCACGACAAAATCATCAACAATCCTTGCACTTCGTGCTGCGGACTCGGTCAACGGCTGGCATTTTAAGGGAGGAACGCCCGTCTGCTGTGAATCAGTATCATGAAGCTGATCACTTAATCCTTGCCCCCGTAGAACCAGGAGAAAACGGTGGTCTTTTTCTGAACGGATGTGAATCTTAATATCCCCGAGATTAATCTCTGATTCCATTTTCGAGCATAGCGGCTCCGACTGAATAGATGGAATTCTCCCGGCCCTTCGATCAAGAACGTTACCGTCTGCATCCAGAGTACAGAAATTCCCTCTCGCTGCCACATCACTGCTATGCAGATCAAAGTCTAATCCAAGGGCTGAGAGCAGCCCTCTTCCAACATTATACTCAATAGGGTCATATCCAAAAAGAGCCAGGTGTGCAGGTCCGCTTCCGGGAGTAATCCCGGGACCGATGGGGTCAAGCAATCCCTGGCAGCCTTCATAGGCAAGACGGTCAAGGTTAGGGGTTTTGGCGGCTTCAAGCTCTGTGGGACCACCCGGCTTCAACGGCAATCCTCCAAGTCCGTCAGCTATTAACATCACAATTTTCTGATCTGATGCAATAACCTGTTGTTCGGTTATTAACTTCATGACTTATTCCTTTTATCTGATCCTTTGAGTTTCTTTCCGAACAAGTCTCCCAATGTTCCTTTCTTAGGCGCTGTTTTCAAATTTTTCCGGTGAGCTGAACAATTTGGAAGACGTAAAGGATAATATGCGCAATTTGTTTCCGTACATGTGTCAGGTGGACAGAATGGAGCCGCAATTTTCTCGTCCGGTCGAAGATCCGCCTCTACCTGCTCAATCAGCTCGGAATACGTCAGCTTTGTGATTTGCACATCAGGCGCCTTGGGAGAACCGCAATTCAATAATTGCAGGGAAGGATGAAGGAACCATCCGTTGACTGTTCCGACATCTCCGGCATTTTTGACTGGTTTATTCTTCCCACGTTTTATCTGTTCAGCAGTACGTATCCTTGCGGCAATACGTTTCAGTACCAGCACTGGTTTACCATCGGGCCGGTATCCAGCCTGAATAGTAGCATGTCCCTTTTTGGGCTGATAATACAAAATTGAATTTGCTCTTCTACTGTATCGAGCTGCCTTGATTGCAAGACCGTTTTTGCTTGCAATTGCTACAACGCTGCATCTTTGCCCACGTATTAATCTTGCACTCCGCTTCACTTCTGCAACAGCCGCAAACCAGTCAGCCTCACGGTGAACTACTGCCTGGAATAATCCGGCAACTGTCTCGCGAAATATATCACTGTTTTCGTCAAGTAGAACTGCAAGCCCATATAATGCATTAGGAAGCAGTATTCGCCTCTCCAGTTCATCAGACGGCAGGGCATCCTTCGATTCGTCGAGTAGCCTTGATCCTATTCGGAGTAGTTTTTCAAGTTCCCGAAGTTTTTCCCACCCTCGTGTTTCAGTCGTCTTGTGCGCGTCACCTTCAATAGGTAATTCCTGCACAGTTTTTCTTTCAATCTTTGAAATAGTTTTGTAGTCGTTCAGCAAGAATCTATTTAGACTACGATCAAATAAAGCAGCAATTTCAGACAATCCAGGTTCATCAAGTTCTGCGGACTTCGTTAATGCGTCGAGATAATCAGAAAAGAACTCAACTGTTTTACTGTCATCAAATCCGGGTAAGCGATGAACCCCTTCAAGGATACTATGTGGTGCAAGCAAATGGTGAGCCGCATCTTTGCTTGTCAAGGAACGTCCTTCCACGTCCTGTGCTAATGCAAAAGGCAGGATAAACCTGTAGCCAAAATTATCCTTGACCCCGAGTTCAACCGCCACAAGCTGGCTTGCACAGGTATCCCATTTATCTTCATTCGATGTACCCGGAACAGGATGTGTGTCAAACCTGCCGCCTCCCACATCGAGAGCCAGGGTTCCCTCTAATTCCAACTGGGCAGATGATTTTCCATCCGGAAGCGTATTAGCAGACACAAACTGCAAGAAAGCGCTTTTCGCTCCGGGAAATTTTTCGCTCTCGTGTGAGCGCATCAGGTAAATTGAGAGAATAGCGTCAAGGTCCGGATGGACATGAGTAAGAAGAGATTGAATTTTCACGATTTTTGCCGGTTTATCTATCATGCTGTAAAGCTACGGCTGTAAAGAGTATTTAGCAATGTTGATCAAAAAAACCTTCTCGTTTTTAACATCGATATCGCAGAAGATATCAATTGTGATGTATATGCAGGTCATCCATTATCACATTTTTCAATAGAACTCGTTCCCCTTTAACATTTTTGAATGCAGAGACAAGGATTTCTGACTCATTGCTTCAAATATTCCTCATCTGTTTGGCTGAAAACCTTAAAGCTTCCCCTTTGCTTTCGACAGGCCCAAATCATTGTAATTAATAATATCCGGAAAATAGAGCTGAAAAATTCCATAAAAACCTCGAGCAATTGGCGAGTAAGAGTTAAAGTTTTGAGTTCAATATTCCGATAAGAATAACGAAGGGATTTCGAACCCTCAATCGTAAGAATGTTGTTTTGACAAAAAAGAGAAGGAAAAAGATAACCATAAACAGAAAACTAAATCAGAATTCACAACACGCACATCTTGCTCTGTGTTGATGAATTGACAAACAGTAAAAAAGAAGGAAAACAATTCCCCAATTGTTTTACTGAAGAAGGAGGAGTACATGAGTACACGCATTAACCAAAATGTTTTATCGCTGATGACCCGGAGGAATATCTGGAGTGCCCAGAATGACCTGGATCAGGCGGTAACTCGTTTAAGCTCAGGCTTGCGTGTTAATTACGCATGGGATGACCCTGCGGCTTTGAACATTTCAGAACGTTTCCGCGCACAGATATCGTCAATGGTGGAAGCGGAGAAGAACGCCAATCAGGCAATCAATGTTATCCGAATGGCTGATGGCGCCATGAGTGTTATCGATGAAAAGCTGGTTCGGATGAGGGCTCTTGCGGTACAGGCGTCAAACGGTACATTGACCAGTAATGACCGGAGTGCACTGCACCTTGAATTTGACAGTCTCCGCAGTGAAGTTACACGTATTGCCCAATCCACGAACTACAACGGTAAATACCTGTTGAACGGATCCTACTCAGCGGAAAATGTAAGCGGTCTCAAATTCCATATCGGTATTTTCAACACCAGCAATGTCGATTACTACTACGTACAGATGGGCGACGTAACATCCAGCGCTCTTGGACTCAATGGATTAGACTTGACAAATACTGCCACGGCTCAAGTTGCTATTACATCTCTTGACACAGCTATTCAGTCCAAAGATACGCTTCGGACAAGGTTGGGATCGTATGTGAATCGTCTTCAGAGCACAATTTTAAACCAGCAGATAAGTCGCGAAAGCGCCACTACAGCAGAGGAAGCTTTGCGTGACGCTGATATTGCTGAGGAAATGAGCAATTTTGTCCGGGCTCAAATCCTGATGCAGTCCGGTATTTCTATGTTAACCCAGGCGAATCTGGTGCCGCAGATGGTCGCCCAGCTAATAGGGTAATGTGCGTGAACCAAATGCCTGAACTGTCCACCCTCTTGAATATTAGGAGAATAAACTGATGAGTATAACAAGTAGTAAGCTATACAGCATCGGACAGGTTCATGCTATCACGGGCATTCCAAAACCAACTTTAAGGTTTTGGGAAAAGGAGTTCGCCAGTTATCTGAAACCGTTTCGAACACCAGGAAACCAGCGAAGGTATAATGATCTTTCTGTCAAACTTATTGAAAGAATTGATCGACTTGTACATCGTGAAGGTTATACACTTGATGGCGCTCGAAAGAAGCTTGCAGCAGAAGAAGCAGCAAAAGAAGCGGCTGAAGCAGCGATGCCGGGTTTAGATGAAAACCGGGTAACCCAATTAGCAGAGACCATGTCCGATTATATTTTACGAAAACTGTTTGCCCAATCGAGGGCAAACGAAAAAGCAAGTTAATATATGTGAACTATCAGTCTTCGAGGACCGGTAATATCGAACAAGTTGCAAACAAGCACTGATTACCGGGAACCGAAGACTGACAGTGAACACACTTTTGAGGTATGGCGCCATTGCCAACGTGGAAGGCAGAAGCGCAATTGTGGGATAGTAACCCTGTTCTTTGACAACCATGTCTGACGACTGAGTGGCAGTCACTTGCTCATATTGCGAGATTTTATTTCGCAATAAATAAATCGTTTTGTACTCCAAATACAAAACGGATATGCGTACGAATTCGTTGGACAACGCACAAATAACAGCGGGCGAATGGTGATTCTTCACCACCCACTATAAGGAGGTGTCATGAGCACCCGAATAAATCATAATCTGCTTTCGATGGTAGCACAACGAAATATTCAGGTTACCCAGAACAATTTGGACACAGCATTAATTCGTCTTAGTTCTGGTCTTCGTATCAACTATTCCTGGGATGATCCAGCCGGACTTGCAATCAGTGAGCGTATGCGTGCCCAGATAGCTTCAATGACTGAAGCTGAAAGAAACGCAAATTACAATATCAATATGCTTGCTACTGCTGAAGGCGCTCTCTCGGTAATAGATGAAAAACTAACGCGCATGCGTGCTCTTGCCATACAGGCATCTAACGGTGCACTGACAAGCGGTGACAGGGCAGCGCTGGATGTAGAATTCCAGCAGCTCAAGTCAGAAATCACCAGGATTGCCTCCACCACGAACTATAATGGCTTACAACTTATCGACGGCACATATTCTGCGGGTGTCGGTATTAAGTTCCATATCGGAACTTATAACGTGCAGAACGAGGATTACTACCATATTAATCTTGGCAATATGACCGCCACAGCACTGGGTGTTGCTAATTCAAACATAACTGATACGATCAGTGCCCAGGCATCGATTAATATTCTGGATACAGCGATAGATTCAAAAGATACCTCGCGTACCAGCATAGGTTCTTATGTCCATCGTCTCCAGAATACGATCCTTAATTTGCAGATATCCCGTGAGAATACGACAGCGGCTGAATCCCAGATTCGAGACGCTGATATCGCCCAGGAAATGAGCGATTTTGTACGTGCCCAGATATTGATGCAGTCGGGAGTTTCAATGCTGGCGCAAGCTAACATGATTCCTCAAATCATAGCAGGCTTGGTCGGTTAGCGGAGATACCGCCGACTAAAACCAGCCTCGAAAGTTAACCCACACTTTAACGGTGTGGGTTTTTTTTATGCAAATCCTTTGTGTTGCCAGGAATGTTACTTCAACAATACCATCTTCTTTGTTTCAACATGATTTCCTGCTTTAATGGTGTAGAAATATAACCCGGAAGCCACATCACTCATATCAAGCGATATGTGGTGGAAACCCGCATTCATTTGTCTATCTATCAGGGTATAAACCCTCTGTCCGAGAATATTTGTGACTAATAGATTAACATGCGCTTTATCCGGCAAATCGAATTTGATCGCCGTTACCGGATTAAATGGATTTGGATAGTTTTGATGAAGCGCAAACTCCCGGGGGAGTATATTATCATACTGACCGCTTGCAGCCGTGTGACGCAATTGACTGAACAATCTGTGAGAATCTCGAATATATCTTCTATAGGAATTGGGTTTGAGTTCTTTTATCTGGCTTAAACCGGCAGATTGTCTATCTGAACCTTTCTGTGATCTTTCATTACCCTCATCTTCACCTGGAACCGACAGCAAATCATACATACCATTGGCAAGCAAGTAAATATTGGCTGCATCGATAACAGCGCAGATACTATCCTCAAATGTTGAATTTTGATCTACAATTACATCTTCATAAAAATCGGTAGCATCCTCGTAGTTACCTAATTCCACATTTACTTGTGCTTTGCCATGCAACGCTTCATGTGCAATGCGTTCACTTACTGTTGTATCAGCAATGTTCTCCAGGAAGGTGATTAATGTATTACGATTGTTCTCGGTCCCAAGCCAGCAATCTGTTAACATTGATATTGCACCAACTCGATTATGGGTTGAAGAATCCTCCAAAATAACATCTTCCAGGTTCTCTATAGCTTCATCCAACTCTCCGTCTTCGATCTGCTGAAGAGCTTCATCCAATAAATCATCATAATCTGAAAGAGTCCTGTATCCGCCTTGTGGTGTCTGTTCACTTGTCTCAAAAGGTGCGATTACGAAGTATTGACTATTTGGATAAAATAGAGAATCTATATTTGGACCAGCCGTTCCCCAATAGTTATAAGTTAATTTGACTTCACTGGAAGGAGCGCTTGCTGAAACTATTGCATATCCATCTTCAGCTTCCCATACGTTATTCAATCCACTTTTCATGTGCGGATAGATATTGCCGGCAATCCTGATCTGGGCAATAGTTGTGTCATGATCTGCGCCGTTAAACTTAAGCCAGTTATAAGCGCCTGATCCAGCATCAGTCATATCGGGATAGCTGTCATTAATCAGCCATAATCCTTCCTGGAAACATTCCTCGATTTTGTTCTCTTCAAGAGCTACATCTGAGTCATATAACAAAATCCCTGTTGGGTAGCGATATATCGTATTATGTATTATTTCCCCTGTCATATTCCTGAACTCAATTGCGGGTGCTTCTGAAGCAGTTTCAAGTGTGTCCTCATTATCGAAGTAACAATCAATTACGGATAAATCACCACTTGAAGCATATATCGGTAACATAGCGCCAATAAACTCACAATTAACAATATCGCTCCCTGAAGCTGAAGAGTACAAATGGATAGGTTCATCAGTAAATGTTCCGTCTGACTCAAAACGACACGACGCGATCACTACTTCAATAGTTCCACCTGTATTTGCATAAATACCCTCTTCGCAATTCTTAAAAATACATCCACTTATCGGATATTCTAATGTGAGATTTTGTTCGATTGCCCTGGTTGAATTAATAAAATAGCAGTGTTGAATTTTTGTGGAATCAGATGATCCTGACTCTAACTCTATTTTCACACCCGTCGAATCCGTGTTATATGGCGCGAAAAATACATAGTAAGTGTCAATTCCAACAGCATTCAGTTCACCTTCAACTATTATGGATACATCATTTCCTAATACTACAGTTAAAAGAGGCAGTTTTAAGTAACCGGTGGATGTAATAGTTAAATCATTCTTTAAATGCAAGAATGGTTTCGTCCATATCACCGAATCGCTAATAGTATATGAAGCCGGTTCAAAAGTGGGTAGAAAAACTTCTCTTTGAACTTCTCTTAGCGCTCTTGTCAAACTGTCATGTTGAGTCCGGGAATATGGCTTTAAACTTGATATATCACCCAGGAGTTCAACACTGTCAAGGCGGGCAATAAAGTTTGGATCGAAAACTGATGTAGTCTCTTCCCTGGCAGCATTCATATAAACCAAACCGGCATTTAGAACTGCCATGATCGAATCTTCAATACAATCCGGATCAGTAATTACATCTTCAAAATATTCTATCGCGTCTTCAAAATTTCCACAATATCCGTTAATGACAGCTATTGCTGTTTCGGCTCTGAACTCCAAAACCGGATATTTTGTAGTATCAGCAAGTGTTTCAAGTTTAGTCCTGTAATCTGTTGAATCTAAACCAATTGCATTTTGACATTTTATGACTCCATTGACAGCTTCCAGTCGCGTGTCAAGATCTTCATGGTTTTGTGCATGGGTCATATACAGATTGCCTGCAGTATAAAAATTACAATCATCGAGAGCATCATCCGCCGGTCCTATTTCCTCCTCTGGAACGTATCCAGGACGATATGTTGGAGCTTCTGTAAAACCTGGAGCCCAATCCTTGAATCCATCAGGCGGTTGGTATGGTTCATCAAGATAAGGAAGAACATCATAAGGATATGGAGAACTTGCATAGAATTCTAAATCTTCTTCTTGGTCTAAACCTAAGATTATCAATCCATCTTCCGTCGTATTGTTAATGGTATATGGGTAAGGATGTGGAATCGTTTCAACACCCCAATAATTATATTGAAATCTCCATAAGGTCTCATCAGTTGGGACATCTACAGTATCACCCAGACCGATATATAATGGATAATTAATAATTCCATTTTCACTTATTATATTATTATAGCCTCCATCCATCATTGGAGTTGTATATTTACTACAACCAATAGTAGGATAAACAAAATTTAAACCATTATCATTATCAGTTTCTAAATAATTTATACCTGTTTTACCCTGGGATCCCACTAATCTTGCTCTTGATTGCCAACTTAATATACAATGTTGACGACAAGAAAAATAATTATGAACTAGTACTCTATAGCACTTGAATCGAGTAATATTTTGAGCCATACTATCTCCATTTAGTTGTTGAAGACACAAGGAGATAGACCATGCGTAAGAAATATATTGTAACCTTGACGGAAGCGGAGCGTAAACAATTATTTAGCTTGATACGGTCAGGCAAATCA
>Ga0208648_1000748_pt1 | contig 30144 bp, 22 predicted proteins | sample AntAceMetag02UKL_FD_184772 | JGI IMG/M metagenome (GOLD analysis project Ga0208648, IMG submission 184772) | Saline lake microbial communities from Ace Lake, Antarctica - Antarctic Ace Lake Metagenome 02UKL (SPAdes) (version 2) | ecosystem: Environmental > Aquatic > Non-marine Saline and...
TGAATTTAAAAATGCTGCAGACACTGTGCGTGGAATAGTGCGCGGCCGTGTGCGCAGCGCTGCTCCGTTGCACGAGGCGCAACAGGAACGGTTGAAATCCGGGCTGAGCGCCGCGCTTGGCAAGCAGGTGACGCTTGAAACGCAGATTGATGCCGGGCTGCTTGCCGGTTTGCAGGTCTTTGTTGGTTCATATGCGATTGACGGAGCATTGAAAAGTCGTCTGGCGCGGCTGCACAAGCATTTGCTGGAAGAAACCACGCAGCTGAAGCCGGTTGCGTAAAAGCTCATAACAGAGGAGTTGAAAACATTGGAACTACGGGCGGAAGAAATTACATCGGTCATCCGAAAAGAACTCGGAGACTTCGAAGATAAACTGAAGATGGATAGCGTCGGCACGGTACTACAGGTTGGTGACTGTGTTGCGCGCATTTACGGCCTTGATAAATGCAAGTCCTCTGAGCTGCTGGAATTTGAAGGCGGAGTTGAAGGCATTGCCCTCAATCTGGAAGAGGGCTGCGTCGGAGCCGTGCTGCTCGGCGAAAGCCGCAAGGTAAGCGAGGGTCAGACGGTGAAATCAACCGGCCGGATTATTTCGGTGCCTGTTGGCGACGGTCTGCTGGGTCGTGTTGTAAACGCCCTGGGCGAGCCGCTTGACGGTAAGGGTCCGATTGTCTCCGATAAAATGCGCAATATTGAATGTGACGCGCCCAATGTTATCGCACGCCAGCCCGTGAAGGAACCCTTGCAAACCGGTATCAAGGCTGTTGATTCCATGATACCAATCGGACGCGGCCAGCGTGAATTGATTATCGGTGATCGCCAGACCGGTAAAACCGCAATTTGCCTCGATACCATTATAAATCAGCGCGAAGCATTCGAGGCCGGCGAACCGGTGTACTGTATCTATGTCGCTATCGGCCAGAAACAATCAACCGTACTGCGTGTAGTTGAAACGCTTGAAAAGTACGGCGCCATGCAATACACCATCGTTGTCACGGCCGGTGCGAGTGATCCGGCCCCCATGCAGTATATTGCGCCCTTTGCGGGTTGCGCCATGGGTGAAGAGTTCCGTGATTCTGGCAGGCATGCACTGATCATTTATGATGATCTGTGGAAGCATGCGGTAGCGTATCGTCAGGTATCCCTGCTGTTGCGGCGACCTCCCGGCCGCGAAGCATTCCCCGGCGATATTTTTAACCTGCATTCACGGCTGCTTGAACGGGCTGCCAAGCTTAGCAATGAGAACGGCGGCGGTTCGCTGACCGCGCTGCCGATAGTTGAAACCCAGGCAGGCGACTTTTCAGCCTATATTCCGACAAATGTTATTTCAATTACTGACGGACAGATTTACCTTGAAAGCGATCTGTTTTATGCAGGTGTGCGCCCGGCTATTAATGCCGGTCTTTCGGTTTCGCGCGTCGGCGGTAATGCCCAGACCAAGGCTATGAAAAAAGTTGCCGGATCCCTGCGTCTTGATTTGGCACAATACCGTGAGCTGGAGGCGTTTACCAAGTTTGGATCCGAGCTCGATAAATCAACCCAGAGTCAGCTCAACCGCGGGCAGCGCCTGATTGAGGTTTTGAAGCAGCCGCAGTATTCGCCTCTGTCCGCCGCTGAACAGGTTATTATTATTAGTGTCGCCGGTCAGGGCCTGATTGATGATGTGCCGGTTGAGCGTGTGCAGGCCTTTGAAAAGGGCTTTATGGAGTTTGTCTCTCAGCATTATGACCATATTCGCAGAACACTTCTTGAAACCGGGGAACTGACCAGTGACCTGTCAGCCACAATCAAGGAAGCCTGCGCTGAATACAAGAAAATATTTCTGGCTGTTGAGGAAGTCTGATGCCTGAATCACCGCGTGACATACTGAGACGGATCCGTGGGATAAAATCAACCCAGCAGATCACCAAGGCTATGGAGATGGTTGCGGCTGTAAAGCTTACCAAGGTTCGCAATCAGGCTGAAAACTCCCGGGCCTATGTTGAGTCTATGGGTCTCATGATGCGAACCCTGTGCACAACCGCAGGTGAGATTGACAATCCCCTGTTTGAGGAGCATGAGCAGAACAATATTTTGCTGATTGTGGTGACATCCGATCGCGGGTTGTGCGGCACATTCAATACCAACGTTATTAACGCGCTTGAGGCTTTTCGCCAGGAGCATGCTGATAAGACCGTGACGTCAATCTGTATAGGCCGTAAGGGCGAAGATGCCCTGAAACGTATGGGCGCTGAGATTGAGCAGGCCGAGGATGTGCCCTGGGGCCCTGAGATTCAGAGGGAAGTCGAACGGATTAATTCCCAGGTATTTGAAGCTTTTGAGGCCCGTCGCTATGATGCGGTCTATTTGCTCTATAGCCAGTTTGAAAATGTTCTGGCTTATAAGCCAACGGTGGTGCAGCATCTGCCTATTCCGCGCCTGAGCCCCGAGGAAATTGAAGGCATGGCGAAATGGTCTGTTGACTTTTTGCTGGACCCCGGTTTCGAGGAAGTGGCTCGGCAGTTAGTTCCTCAGTACCTTGAGACGCAGTTGCAATACGCGCTGATTGAGTCGCTGGCCAGTGAACACGCAGCCCGCATGGTATCCATGCGCAATGCTAATGACAATGCCGAAGAAGTGATTGGCGAGCTTAACCTGAGTTATAACAAAGCTCGTCAGGCAAGTATTACCAGGGAGCTTTTAGATATTATAGGCGGGGTTGAAGCACTTAACGGATAGACCCCCGTAACCGCAATATTGCAGTTTGGAGGAACAGACTCTTGAGTACAGGAGAAATTGTACAGGTTATCGGCCCGGTAGTGGATATGCGTTTTTCGGCGGAGGAATTACCCGCTATTTATAACGCGATTAAAATTGTTGATGAAACCGCCGGGATCAAGCTGACGGTTGAGGTGGCTCAGCATCTGGGTGACAGCACAGTGCGCGCAGTTGCTATGTCATCTACGGATGGTCTTGTGCGCGGTATGCAATGCGAGGATACCGGGGGTCCCATCAGTGTGCCCGTGGGCGAAGGAACGCTTGGACGTGTGTTTAATGTGCTGGGTGAGCCGATTGATGAGCTGGGTCCGGTTCAGGCCGACGCGTATTACCCCATCCACCGTCTGCCGCCGACCATGGAAGAGCAAAAGACGTCGATTGAAATTTTCGAAACCGGGCTGAAGGTCATTGACCTGCTGGCACCCTATTCCAAAGGCGGCAAGGTCGGCCTGTTTGGCGGCGCGGGTGTTGGTAAGACTGTTTTGATCATGGAGCTTATCCGTAACATAGCCACCGAGTATGGTGGTATTTCATGTTTTGCAGGCGTGGGTGAGCGTACCCGTGAGGGCAATGATCTGTGGCTGGAAATGAATGAGTCCGGTGTTATCAAGAAGACGGCCATGACCTTCGGACAAATGAATGAACCCCCCGGATCGCGTTTGCGCGTAGCACTTTCGGCTCTTGCAGGCGCGGAATACTTCCGTGATGAAAAGGGGCTGGACGTGTTGTTGTTCGTAGATAATATTTTTCGTTTTACCCAGGCAGGTGCAGAAGTTTCGGCACTGCTGGGCCGCATGCCCTCTGCGGTTGGCTATCAGCCTACGCTGGCCAATGAAATGGGGGACCTGCAGGAACGCATCACCTCCACCAAGAAGGGCTCCATCACTTCAATCCAGGCGGTATATGTGCCGGCTGATGATTTGACCGATCCGGCCCCGGCCACAACCTTCAGTCATCTGGATGCCACGACCGTGCTTTCGCGTTCATTGGCTGAACTGGGTATCTATCCCGCGGTTGACCCGCTGGATTCAACCTCGCGCATTCTTGACCCGTTGATTCTGGGTGAAGAGCACTATCAGGTTGCCCGTTCCGTGCAGGCGACCCTGCAGAAATACAAGGAATTGCAGGATATTATTGCCATTTTGGGCATGGAGGAACTGTCTGAGAACGATAAGCTCACGGTTGCCCGTGCGCGTAAGATGCAGAGATTTCTTTCGCAGCCGTTTTTTGTCGCAGAGGCCTTTACGGGTACGCCTGGCAAATATGTGCCGCTGAGTGAAACCATTCGGGCATTTAAGGAAATTCTTTCTGGTCAGCACGACAGTCTGCCGGAACAGGCCTTTTATATGGTTGGTAATATTGATGAGGTTGTTGAAAAAGCAAAGACATTGAAGGGCTAGTATGAAAAAGTCCAATTTTCATTTAAAATTGATCACACGAGACCGGATTCTCCTTGACGGGGAGTATGCGTTTGCCGTGATTCCGGCCGGTGGCGGACCGCTTGGTGTGCTGCCGGGTCATACATCGTTGATGGGCACCATAGCCGGCGGTTTGCTTAAGTTGCGAGATGAAAATAAAAAAGAGATTTCAGTATTTGTAGATCGCGGTTTTTTCATGATTGCCCAGGACGATATTACTGTTACAACGGCGGTTGCCGAGACAGACGCGGCAATTGATGTTGATCGGGCCGGTGAGGCCCGTGATCGAGCCCGCCAGCGTTTAAACTCAAAAGATGCATCCATTGATATGTATCGAGCCCGTGCCGCACTGAACCGCTCAGAAGCACGTTTGAAGGTTGCGCAGCATATGATCTAGGCAGCAGAAGCGTTCTGCATTATTAATGAGAACAAGGCCCTATGCCGACAGGTATGGGGCCTTTTTTTGTTGGAATATCGATTATTAGTAGGGTGCGCCGTGCGCATCATCGTCTTTAGATAGGTGCTTGATGGTGCGCACGGCGCACCCTACGTCTATACTTAGCATTTACATCATGCCGTCTTCCCGGTGAAAACCGGAGTCCAGTCTGATAAGGTGTTCATAAAAAAATGGATTCCGGCCTGCGCCGGAATGACGCGCGCCTATTGTTTTGCAGAAGAGTATGGTATTTAAATGATAAATAGCAGTCGAGTTGCCGCAGTGAGATTCAGCTTGTAGGGTGCGCCGTGCGCACCGCTGGTAATTGGTCAGGTTGTCGACATCATGCGTTTAGGGGAAAGATGAGTATGCGCGCCGCGTTATCGAAACAGGTCATTAGAAAAATTATCAATGCCGAGCACCATGATCCGTTTCAGGTTTTGGGAATGCATTCGTGCGATGAAGATGGACTTGTGGTGCGTGCTTTTCGTCCCGCAGCGGAAGCCATGTGGCTGCTGCTTGCTGGTCAGGAGTCGAAGCGCATACCCATGCACCGTATCCACCCGGACGGACTGTTTCAGGCTCATTTAAAAGAATGCGAGGAATTCTTCGCATATCGTTTAACGGTATGCTACCCCGGCAAGGTTGCTGTTACTGTTGATGATCCGTATGCATTCCCCCCGGTGCTTTCTGATTTTGATCTCCATCTTTTCTCCGAAGGAAATCACCATACTATTTATGAAAGAATGGGCGCACACAGGGTGACCGTGCGCGGCGTTGATGGTTTTTTATTTGCGGTCTGGGCGCCCAATGCGGTGCGCGTGAGTGTGGTCGGTACATTTAACGGTTGGGACGCGCGCGTCCATCCGATGCGCGCGCGCGGGGCAAGCGGTGTTTGGGAATTGTTTGTTCCGGGTGTTGATTCGGAGGAACTGTATAAGTATGAAATTCTCTCAGCCGACGGCCTTGTGCATCTTAAGGCTGATCCGTATGCCCAGTCTTCGGAGGTACGTCCTAAAACCGCTTCGATTACACATGCCCCGGATGAGTATGCCTGGGGCGATAGCGCATGGCTTGCAATGCGGACGCAGCGCAATCAACTTGAGCAACCCCTTTCGATTTATGAGGTGCATCTGGGATCATGGAAGCAGACTCTGGGAGACGGCAGCAGGGAGTCCGGGTACCGTGAGCTGGCGGGCGAGCTGGTTGCCTATGTAAAAAAAATGGGATACACCCATATTGAGTTTATGCCGCTGGCCACGCATCCCTATGACCCCTCCTGGGGCTACCAGATTACCGGGTATTATAGCCCCACGGCCCGTTATGGTTCGCCGGAGGATTTAAAGTTCTTGATTGATCTATGCCATTGCAGCGGCATCGGCGTTATTCTTGACTGGGTTCCGGCGCACTTTCCAACCGATGCGCACGGGCTTGCCCGGTTTGACGGTTCATGCCTGTACGAGCATGCTGATCCCAGGCAGAGCCTGCATCCTGACTGGGGTACGCTGGTGTTTAATTATGGTCGCAATGAAGTGCGTAATTTTCTGACGGCTAACGCGCTTTACTGGTTCGAGAAATATCATGTTGACGGATTGCGGGTTGACGCGGTTGCCTCAATGCTCTATCTGGATTATTCGCGTGAGGATGGTGACTGGGTACCCAACCGCCATGGCGGCCGCGAAAATCTTGAGGCAATTAATTTTATACAGCGCTTAAATGAAATTGTGTACAGTTCGTATCCGGGAGTTTTGATGATCGCCGAGGAATCGACGGCCTGGCCGGCAGTATCGCGTCCGACTGATTTGGGAGGACTTGGTTTTTCTCTGAAGTGGAATATGGGCTGGATGAACGATATGCTGAGCTATATGGCAAAAGATCCCGTTCACCGTAAATATCATCACGGCATGCTTACCTTTGCGCTTATGTACAGCTTTCATGAGAATTTTTTACTCCCCTTTTCACATGATGAGGTGGTACACGCCAAGGGTTCACTTCTGGGACGCATGCCCGGCGATGACTGGCAAAAGTTCGCCAACCTGCGCGCGCTGTTGGGGTATATGTTCGCGCACCCCGGCAAAAAGCTTCTGTTTATGGGGATTGACATCGGGCAGTGGAGCGAGTGGGATTACAGCAGCGGCCTTGCCTGGGATTTGCTTGCCTATGAACCGCATCGCAGTCTGAATGATTTTGTGCGTGCGCTCAACTGCCTGTATACAAGCGAGCCTTCCCTGTATGAGCTTGATTTTGAACATGCCGGCTTTGAATGGATTGATTTTAGCGATGCCGATACCAGCATTGTATCCTTTTTACGGCGTGCCAGGCAACAGGATGATTTTTTGGTCGTTGTATGTAATTTTACCCCGGTGCCGCATCAGCAGTATCGTGTCGGCGTGGCGCGTGCGGCCTTTTACCGTGAGGTTATGAACAGTGATTCCGAGTTGTACGGCGGCAGTAATATGGGCAACCTGGGGGGGGTCCATTCTGAACAGACACCGTGGCACGGACGCGAGTATTCAATTAGCGTCACGGTTCCGCCTTTGAGTTGTCTGATTTTCAAGCCTGTGTTGGAGAAACTGTAGGACAATGAGAATTCCCGGGTCGCGCTCATGCGCGCCCGGGATGTGCAGCTAAGTGTTTTTGCTTTGTACGGAACGAAGAAGCGGGGTGCTTTTTCTACTGCTATTATTTCGCTTCGTTGTCGTTTTCGGCAGGGGCTTCAGCATCGGGCTGAGAAGTCTCTTCGCCGCGGACTGATTTTTCCATTTTAGACAGGGCATCCGCAGTCATTTTTCTAAATTTTTCTGTTGAATGCCCGAGCTCATTGATGTTGGCTCGCATTTCTTCAATAGTGCCGCCGCTGCGAGTGTAGGCTTTATAGGCCACGATGAGCGCGATTATTGCAATGACAAGTGCCAAGATTACCATTATGAATCCTTTCCATTGTATGTGAGGGTCTCAGGCGCTGTTTTTTCCTTGCGCCGATTTTTTATTATCGAATGCACCACAGTAAGCAGCATGCCACCGAGAACTCCGATAGTAAACGTTGACAGCAGAAGCAGTGAAATCGACAGGGAGAAACTCCAGAAGTACAGCGTTACGTCAACGGCCTGGGTATTCTGGAATGTAAAAACAGCTACCAAGGCTATGATTACCAGCAGAGATATGATTTTAAAGGGTTGCATGGTATGTGCTCTTTGTTAATTGTTAAATAGTGGTTGGTTGTATGTTTTGTTCGCATAGCCTGTTCTGTGCGAATATTTTTTGCCTGTTCTGTGTAATAGCCCCTTAAAAATTTTTTTGCAACCAGTTTTTTAAATTTTTAATCGCTTAAGCAGCACGTCGAGCCCGGGAATGCCGGGCTCGATGTCAGGTTTGAGGGGTGAATGAATGTTATTGTTGTACCGAAGGGCCGAACGAGCGTTCGAACAGGGCCCGGATTGCCTCACGCCCTTGATCCGTTAGATCGCGGGTGCCGGTTCCGGTGAATCGTGCGCCGGTTATACAGGGCTCTGTTTCAATATTCCATGAGTCGTTGCTCCAGCGAAACCATACATTTTTTCCCTGGTCATAAATAAAAACACGTTTGCGCCAGTGCCGTCCCAGTTCCGCTGCCCAGCCTGTTCCACCCTGTACGGTAGCATCTGCATTGATTGTTCCCACAACAAAAACTTCGGACGCTGTGTTGACCTGATGCCAGATTGACTGGATGACCTTGTTAATGGTGGCCATGTCGGAATAGCTGCGGTGCATTTGTGCCTTCAGATATACCTTGCTGACATGGCCCTGCTCCAGTTCGGTCTCTGACAGAACGACCAACCCGCGCGAACGGGCCCGTTTGTGCCCGGGGAAGGTGTAGTTTTCTTCTTGCAGGCCCCAGGCCTCGGCGCACTGACCGAAGGCTGATTCCGCCCCCGGTGCCCCGCCGGATAGCAGTACATAGGCTGACGAGCTTGCCGGTGCTGATGGAATTACGCTGGGTGAAACAAGACGGAAAGTATCGCTGTAGATCAGCATGACGGGCTTGGTGCCCGCTGCATCGGAGTTCTGTGCTTTGAGAAGGTAAACCTGCACCTGCTGGTCGAGCGGTTTGAGGAGAATCGCCGCATCAATGAGCGTTTCAAATGTATTGCAGGGCTGGGGAAGGATTGCCTGAGGTTGAGCCTCATGGTTTGTCCCGGCACTCATCCACAGTGCGGCTCCCAAAAGTCCGGCGCATGATTTGCATGCGTTCAATAATTCTGTTGTTTCATTAGCATCGTTGTTTTCCCAGTCATAGCCGTCGATAATAATGATGTCGGGTGTGAACTGCATGTTTGTGCGGTAGAGCTCAATAATTTGTTCAAGCCGGTCGGTTGAAAAATTGCGGTCGGTAAAGCTTTGGATAACACGGCGTTTGGCCGCTTGGGCAATAAATTCATCGGCACCATCAACGGCACAGCGAGCCAGCAGGTCTTTTAATAGTGTTTCATACCAGGACTGCACATGCTCGGTTGTCTGCCCCAGGGCACAATGCAGCACTTTTTTACCGCTGATCACGGCGTCAATGCCGATCTGGATTAAAAATGCGGTTTTGCCGATTCCGGCGTGCGCCATACAGACACCCAACTTGCCGCTGCCACGACCGCCTGTCATCATGTTTTCCAGCATCCTCACTGGGCTGGAAGCTATGACCTGTTGTATATCCATGCTAATCTCCTTTAATCTGGTGCGCCGCTATTTTGATTGTGTGCGTGCTTTTGCAATTAGTTCTTCAGCTATTGCTGCCGGGACTGGCAGATAGCGCGCAAATTCCATGGTGAATTCAGCTTTGCCCTGCGTGTTTGAACGTATGACTGTTGCATAGCCGAACATGTCCGCAAGCGGTACTTCAGCTTCGATGCGTGTGATTGCTCCGTCTTCGTGAGAACCAATGATCATGCCGCGGCGCTGCATCAGCGTGGTTAAAATATTGCCGGAGAATTCCGCCGGGCTTTCAACCGTTACGCGCATAACCGGCTCAAGAATTTTAGGTGCTGTTTTTGTAAAGGTTTCGCGCCATGCACCGCGCGCTGCTTCCTGAAATGCCATGTCTGAGGAGTCAACCGCGTGCGAGGCGCCGTCATTGACTTCAACGCGTACATTGGTAACCTTTGCACCGATAAGCGGACCCTTGGCGAGCATGGAGGCAAAACCCTTTTCGACAGCTGAGATAAACTGGGTCGGTATGGAACCCCCTTTAATTTTATCGATAAATTCAAATTCATCGTCCGTGTAGGGTTCCATATAACCCGCGACACGGCCGTACTGGCCCGATCCGCCGGTTTGTTTTTTGTGTGTGTAGTTAAAATCAGCCCGTTGAGAAACGGTTTCACGATACGCTACCTGCGGGGCAGAGGTTTCAACCTCTGCGCCGTATTCGCGTTTCATGCGCTCAATATAGACCTCAAGTTGTAGTTCGCCCATGCCGCGGATAACGGTTTCGCCCGAGTCGGGGTCAACCTCGGTACGAAAGGTGGGGTCTTCCTTTGAAAACCGGCGCAGGGCCTTTGAAAGGTTGCCTTCGGCTTTATGGTCAACGGGCTTGATCGATAGCGAGATAACCGGTTCGGGAACAAACATGGAGGTCATGGATACATGGAGGGTGCCGTCGGTAAATGTATCGCCGGAATTGCAGTCCATGCCGAACATGGCTACGATATCGCCGGCAGAGGCTTCGGTTACGTCCTCCATTTTGTCGGCGTGCATGCGCACCAGACGGCCAACCTTCTGCTTGCGGCCGGTGCGGGTGTTTGTCACCATGGAATCAGCCGTAATTCGGCCCTGATACATGCGAAGATAGGTGAGTTGTCCGTAGCGACCATCCTCAAGTTTAAAGGCCAGCAAGACAGTACTTTCATCCGCGGAATTTGACAGCGTTATGGTCTGCTCTTCCGGGGTTGACAGGTCAATGGCTTCATTGTGTATATCGCATGGCGTCGGCATGTATTGTATGACCGCGTCCATCAGCGGCTGCACCCCGACATTTTTATAGGCAGAACCCAGAAAGACCGGGGTCAGCTTCAGCGCAAGTGTGCCGGAGCGCACGGCGGTATGAATCTGCTCCGGGGTGGGTTCGCCTTCCAGGATTGCCTCCATCAACTCGTCGGAGAACATGGATACGGCATCAAGCATTTCTTCCCGGTAGCTTTGCGCTTCTGCCAGCAGGTCTTCTGGTATCGGGCCGGTACGCAATTCTTCGCCGGCGTCACCTTCAAACCACACAGCCTTCATTTCCACCAGATCAACGATCCCGCGGAGATTGTGTTCAAGCCCGATCGGAATTTGCATCAGCACCGGGTTATGATTGAGTTTTTCACGCAGCTGATCGCGAACCCGTACCGGGTTGGCGCCGACGCGGTCGCATTTATTGACAAACGCTATGCGCGGCACATTGTAGCGCTTCATCTGGCGGTCAACCGTGAATGACTGGCTTTGCACGCCGCCAACCGAGCACAGCACCAGCACGGCGCCGTCCAGCACTCGCAGGGCGCGTTCAACTTCGATTGTGAAATCAACATGACCGGGTGTGTCGATAATGTTGATATGATGTCCGAGCCACTCGCAATAGGTGGTTGCGCTATTAATGGTAATGCCGCGCTCGCGTTCCAGTTCCATGAAATCCATGGTAGCGCCGACGCCGTCCTTGCCGCGCACTTCGTGAATGGCATGAATGCGCTGAGTGTAAAATAGTATGCGCTCGGTGAGGGTTGTTTTTCCGCTGTCAATATGGGCGGAAATGCCGATGTTTCTAAGTTTTGTGATATCGTTTGCCACAGCCTTTAACCTCAAAAAAGTTTCAGTGTTACTGAAAAAACCCGTATGCCGCGCATACGGGTTTGTGCACAGTTTAGTCAGCCCTTTATATTGCGCTATTTAGCGTCTCCAGTCAAGTTAATAATGCATCTCTCGATATGTTTTTTTTTAAATTTCCAATATAGTTTGTAGATAGAGTAAAAAACAGGCCGTTTTAAATTGAGTGGGCGTTCGCGCACAAACTGCCCTATGGTGCGCGTGCGTTTTTAATTGACACGCACACGGGCCCTGCCTATAGTTTGTTGTAGTTTTCAACAGATTTCTGACAATGCACAGCGCATTCTTTGAGCCATAGTATAATACAATTATTTTTTTTATGTATCTCGGCCTGTAGGTAACCAATGATTCCACTATTTAGTACTTTTTCGCAATTATCAGAAAAACTGCCCTATTGTCCGCTGGGGGTTTTTCCTACACCGGTAGAGGAACTTACCCGTCTTGCTAAGCAGCTTGGGCGGCAGGGGCTCTATGTTAAAAGAGATGATTTGAGCGGTAATCCCTACGGCGGCAACAAGGTCCGCAAATTGGAGTTTATCCTTGCTGATGCCAGACAAAAAGGCATACAAAATATTGTAACGTCGGGCGCAGCGGGATCAAACCATGCCCTTGCAACCGCGATCTACGCTCAAAAACTTGGTCTGCAGGTTGATTTGCTGCTATTCGCGCAACCCTCCACCGCAGAAGTACGCACTAATCTTCTTACAGATTTTCATGCCGGAGCCAGGCTGCATCATGCTGACAGTTATGAAGAACATCTCGGGATGATGGAAGACTTCATGCGCCGGGCTGCAGAACGCAATGAAACCAAATATGTCATACCACCGGGAGGATCAATGCCTCTCGGGGTTTTTGGATATGTTAACGCAGTGTTTGAGCTGAAAATGCAGATTGAACAGGGGCTCATCCCGGAACCCGATGAGATTTTTGTTGCATACGGTACGATGGGAACAGCTGTCGGCCTTGCGCTGGGGGTCAGCGCGGCAGGCCTGCAGAGCAAAATCCGGGCGGTCAGGGTCGTGCCCGATGTCGTGGCAAACGATGAAAAGTTTCAAGAACTTTTTGAAGCGACCAGGCATTTGTTGATAGCATTTGATCCGTCATTAGCCAGCCTGTCATTTGATCCGGGAATCCTGAGCGTCGAGCATTCGTTTTACGGTCAGGGCTACGGGGTGGGGACTCGGGAAGCATCAGAGGCAATTGAAATATTTGACAGGTTTCAGAAAATCACACTTGACCAGACCTATACCGGCAAAACAGCGGCTGCATTTCTTGCTGCTGCCCGACAAGCCCCAGAGGGTAAAAACCTGCTTTTCTGGGTAACGAAAAACTCCTGCCCTCTGTCCCCGGAAAGCCGGAGCATAGATTTTCACCGTCTGCCTGAGGAGTTTCATCATTATTTTGAAGGAACGCAGCCGGACATTGGCTGAGAACTATTAACTTTTTATGAAAGTCCCTGCTTGATGAAAAAAATACTCATTTGTGGTGCCGGAGGTTTTATAGGAAGCTATTTGGCGAAATATCTGAAGAAGGAGGGTGTCTGGGTACGGGGGGTTGATATCAAGTATCCTGAATTTGAAAAAAGTGCGGCAGATGAATTCATCCGGGGGGATTTGCGAGACCCTCTGCTGTGTAAAAACGTTATCGATACACAGTACGATGAAGTATATCAACTGGCTGCAGATATGGGCGGCGCAGGTTTTCTTTTTACCGGTGATAATGACGCCAATATCATGCACAATTCAGCATTGGTAAATCTCAATGTGCTGGATGCCTGCTGTAAGCAGGGGGTAAGGCGTATTTTTTATTCATCGTCCGCATGTGTTTATCCTCAGTACAATCAAGAGGATCCAGATAACCCTCTGTGTTCTGAGGATTCCGTGTACCCGGCTAACCCGGATAGCGATTATGGCTGGGAAAAGCTGTTCAGTGAACGTTTGTATCTGGCCTATGGGCGCAACCATGGCATGAATGTACGGGTGGCACGCTACCATAATATTTTCGGACCGAAGGGTACCTGGTGCGGGGGGCGTGAAAAAGCGCCTGCTGCCCTGTGTCGCAAAGTCGCCATGCTGGAAGACGGGGGAAGTCTTGAAATGTGGGGTGATGGTGAACAGACGCGCTCCTTTTTGTATATTGATGAATGCCTGCGTGCCACGGTCGAACTGATGCGCTCGGATTTTACCGGGCCAATGAATATCGGCTCGGAGGAAATGGTGTCGATTAATCGGCTCGCTGAAATGGTTTTGAGCACTGCAGGCAAAACTGCGGTGATACAGCATATACCGGGTCCTGAGGGAGTACGGGGGCGCAATTCCGACAATAGCCTAATGCGGGAAAAACTTGGGTGGGCACCATCGCGGCCCTTAATAGCGGGATTGAAGGCAACCTATGCATGGATACTGCAGCAAGTGACGGCTGCAACGGATACCGAAGGCAGGGCCGACGCATGAGCACGATGGTCGTGTTGCAAGGGCATGGACGATGAAAGTCTTATTTGTTTCACCGCAGGCCGGTATGTGCAACCGGTTTCGAGTGTTGTGTTCAGCGATACTGCTTGCCTGTTTGTCCGGCAGGAAACTGTATCATTGCTGGGAGGAGGAAACGCCGCATGTAATTGATTTGGAAATTATTCAACATATGCGTGAATCTTCATTGAGTACTTTTTTTGTTGAAGACGCTGCAATCCCGTTTCAAGCTGTTAATGAGACAACAAAGATTGACCAGGTGTTTTCAGAGTGGGGCCCGGAGGATTTTTGGTATGCAGTTCAGAGTTCGGCTATACGGCGCAACCGCTGGAGCGGTGCAGTGCACATTGAGCGCAGCAGTGCCGATGCCCTGCTCAAAAGTCAGGCTGATACTGTGTTGCTGGAAACCAGTTTGTGCCTGCAGCCTTCATCCTTTACCCCGGATGAATTTGAACGGGCATTGAGTGATATTTATAGTCAACATTTTAAACCGCTTCCGTTGTTTCAGGATGTCGTAGATCGGTTTGTCCGGGGTCCGTATGTTGGTGTCCATATCAGGCGCACCGATCATCTGCGTTATTTTTGTTCTGCCTCTATCAATGAGAAAAACTGGGAAGAAATTATCCGCCTTCATGTTGATAGTGCCAAGGTCCTGTATGTCTGCAGTGATGATAAGCCTTTTGTCGATACTCTTGCAGGGTTGCTGTCGGACTATAGTATCGTGCCTGTTGATCTAACGTTCTCATCTGTCCCAAAATTTCAGGCATTTATAGAATTTTTATGTTTGGCCAGGGCCGAGAGAATCTACGGGACGGTTGGATCGGGTTTTTCCAGGGAGGCTGCTCGATTTGGTGGTCTGCCGTTTGTGCTTTGTTCTGTCAAGCCTCCTGAGAACATATGGGAGCGGATGCTGCGCTGTTTTGGGATGGGCACGCAGCAGGCTGAATGCACTGAAGTGTCAAGGCCTAAGCGTTCATTGCCATCAGGGGCATAAGTCATGCCGCCCGGGTTGTTGTATGTTTGCCCGGATTTAAAAAAGTTGATAGTATGCATCCGGCAGCATTAGGGTCTGTTTTTAAAAATGACGTAGTGGAGTCAGGCAATGACGCACAAGGCAGGCAGTCTTATTGAAAAAAAGTATCGAGATCTTTGGGCCGAACAGGCCCAAGGGCTTTTTCTCGTGGACGGGCAGGGTAGTGTTATCGATATAAATCCTGTCTTTAGTAGTTTGCTGGGCTATCGCCTGCAGGAAATAATGGGCCGTCATTTTGTTCAGCTGCGCTATAGCATTTCCCAGAAGGGAGACAGGCAGGACGAGTTTATTAGCAGTTTCGGCCTTTTTTTGTTTCATCGGGCCGAAGCACAGGCCATGCCGCTTATACTTCGCCATAAAAAAGGCCATGCTGTTTCGGTGCGACTGCGCGCCGTGGTTACCCGCGACAGCGACGGTGCTGTTATAGAGACGCTTGGCTTGATTGAGCCCGGATCCGGCGAGGAGATGCCCTTCGGCGCTGCCTCTGATGGTAACTTAGGCTGGAAGCAGTGGGAAACAAAGGATAATTACAAAAATATTCTTGAGCATTCGGGAGACGCAATTTTTTTAGCTGATTTTAATACCCGGATTATTACGGTGAACAATGCCGGCCTTCGGTTGCTCGGCTATGAGACGGCTGAGGCCATTATCGGTAAGTCGCTGCTTGATTTTGCCCCGTTTCGCGGGAGTTTTCCCTGTACAACCGGGGAGACCATCATTTTTGATGAGGCTTGGGGAAAAAAACAAATTGCCTATACAAAGGAACTGTATGCGCAGGGGGTGGTGCACTGTGAGATGTATTTTGTGCGCGCTGATGGACTTGCCGTGCCCATGGACGTAACGTTATCGTTATTGAAGGACCGGACCGGGAACCCCCGGGGGACCATCACCGTGTGTCGGGACAGCACTGAGCACAAGCGAACTCTTCGCGAGTTGCAGCAGGCCCACGACGAGCTTGAGCGCAAAGTGCAGGAGCGTACTGTCTCACTGGAAGAGACCAATATTGCTATGAAGGTACTGCTGGAAACCCGTAATGAGGATCGTGCCGACATGGGGCGGCGTCTGCTCAGTCACATCAATAATTTGGTGCTGCCGTATCTGGACAGGCTTCGCTCGGCCGGTTTGCCTGAACCGCAGTGCACACATCTGGAGATCGCGGAAACCAATTTGCGGGAAATCTCTGCCCCGTTTACTGAGCATGCGGGTGTGCGGATGAAGGCCCTGACGCCATCGGAGATTCAAGTGGCAAATTTGGTTAAGCAGGGAAAAACATCCAAGGATATAGCAGCGCTGCTGCATCTGTCTGCCGAGACGATCGACACGCACCGCAAGAATATTCGCAAAAAGCTCGGTATCCGGCGGAAAAAGACAAACCTCCGAACATTTCTTGCCTCGCTTTAAGATTGGGTATTTTTACTACCCAATTTATACCCATTATTTAACCATTGCAATCCGGTTCTTATTTATTCATACTTGTATAAGTAATCAGGCGTTTTTACTATGTTGGAGGCAGCCTGTGTGGTTGCCTGTATCGGCGTAGTAATTTGCAGAAGGAGTAGAAAGCGTATGCTTAAGGGCGGTTATTTCGGAAAATATCTTGTTGTTGACTTAAACACAAAAAAATGGCGGGTAGAGCAGCTGGCCGAGCAGACGGCCCGGCAGTATTTGGGTGGCCGCGGTCTTGGAACGAAGCTGCTCTATGATTTGCAGCCCGCAGGTGTAGAGCCCCTGTCTCAGGAGAACAATCTTATTGTTTTTACCGGGCCGCTTAACGGCACGATCGCGCCCGGAAGCTCGCGGATTTTCTTTGTAACCAAGTCCCCTCTGGGCGGTGTTGTTAATGCCACTAGCATGGGCGGCAGCTATCCGCGTGCGTTTAAACTCACGGGTTTTGATGGCCTGGTGCTTCAGGGAAAATCGCCGGATAAGGTCTGGCTCCATATTACGCCGGACGGGGTGACGTTTCACGATGCCGCGGATATCTGGGGCACGACAACCTTTGAGGCTGAAGCAGCGGTCAAAGAGAAGCTTGACGGTAAGGGCCGTGTTGCCTGCATCGGTCCTGCGGGTGAAAATCTGGTTCGCTTTTCCGCTATTGTCTCAGAGACACGTACAGCCGGCAGGGGTGGCGCCGGTGCGGTTATGGGCTCAAAAAATTTGAAGGCCATTGCTGTTTCGGGCAAGGTCGAGGTTCCCCTTGTTGATAAAGAGATATTCAAAGAGGTCATAAAAAAGGTTCGGGAAGATCAGGATGAGAATCCGAGCCTTGTCGGGATGCAGATGAACGGCTCAGCCGGTCTTATCGGTGTGGTGAACGCCATGGGCGCCCTGCCCACGCGTAATTTTCAGGCCGGTACCTTTGAAGCTGCCGACGATATCGGCGGCTATGCTATTACCGAGCATAATCGGGTGAAGGGTGTGTCCTGTGTATCGTGTCCGGTAGGATGCTCATTCATTGCTGAGGTGAAGAGCGGGAGCATGACCGGTACCCGCACTGAAGGACCTGAGTATGAATCAGCGGTTATGCTGGGTTCCAATATCGGTGTTGGTGACCGGGATGTTATTCTTGCTGCTAATTATCTGTGTGATGAATATGGCCTTGATACCATTTCGACAGGTAATGTAATCGGGTTTGCCATGGAGTGCTATCAAAGGGGCCTGCTCACGGAGGCTGATACGGGTGGGCTTGCTCTTGCCTGGGGCGACGGCGAGTTAGTGTATAAACTCATAAAGATGATAGGGCTTCGCGAAGGTTTCGGTAACCGACTTGCCGAAGGCGTGCAGCGCCTCTCAAAGGAAATTCCCGGCTCCGAGGACTTCGCTATGCATGTTAAAGGCCTTGAGCTTGCGGCTTATGATCCCCGTGCTGTGTTCGGTCAGGCGCTTTCCTACGCCACGGCTCCGCGCGGAGGTGAACACGGCAGAGGCGGCTATTTGATCGTGGAGTTTTTTATGCCGGAGGTTGATCTTTATACGCATGAAGGTAAGGCGGCCCGGGCTGTGCAGCTTGCTGAAGATGCAGGCATGTATGATTGCGCGGGCCTGTGCAGCTTTAATTTTATTCCCATTCCGTTGGTGCCTGAGCTGCTTAATGCTGCTACCGGTACGGATTATACCGAGGAGAGCCTTCGGGATGTGATCCGCCGGGTCATCACGCTTGAGCGAAAGTTTAACCTCAGGGAGGGCTTCACGCGCAAGGACGACACCCTGCCCGCACGGCTTCTGAACGAACCGCTGCCCGATGGCATGGCTGAAGGCAAGAAGGTTGAAGGGCTTGACATTATGCTTGATGAGTATTATGCAATCAGGGGATGGGATGGCGAAGGGGTCCCCAAAGATTGATTGGATGAAGCGTGCAATAAAAAAGTGCGTAACAATTGTTGCAGTTTATATAAACATTTTATGAAAGGACACAATCATGGCAGAGCTTAATTGGGAAGCTAACAGCAAGGTAATGTTTGACAAGATGATCGAATCTTCACCGAAACCATTCAGGGCGATGACAGAGAAAAAACTGATGGAAGCGATCGTAGAAAAAGCAGGCGACGGCGGTACCGTGACCGAGGCTGTTGTTATTGAATGTGTTCAGGCGGTAACTCCCAAGCCATTCGTGGGTATGGCTATGAAAACCCTTGAACCCTTGAAGACCCAGTAGGAACGCTGCAAGCTTGCATAAAGGGTGATACAGACACATATCGGCACTACGGGTGCCGGTACGTGTCTGTTTGTCTTGTCCGTTGTTGATCGTCCAAGAGTATCGATACTTTAATAACAGGAGAAGTATATGTTTCCCTACGACTCATTGCGTGATTATGCCGCCGATTTGGAAAAGCGTGGCAAGCTTTTGCGGATTAAGGAGATGGATCAGGATGCCTATGAAATGACGGCATTTTCCTATCGCCTCAATGACCGCCAGCGCGATAAGGCCCCGGCTTTTATTGTGGAGCGGACAAAGGTAAACGGTGAATGGATTGACTCGCCCGTTATTGCTAATATCTTTAATGGCTATACGACGATCGCGCAGTGTTACGGCGTAGAGGAAGTGAATGACGATCAGGCTGCCATGCATGCAGCGTCGGTCGATAAGATATTGAGCTTCCTTGACAAGGATTTCAACTGGACCATGATTGAGCCTGTTGAGGTCGAGAAAAAGGATGCGCCCTGCAAGGAAGTGATTCTCACGGGTGATGATGTCGATCTTGGGAAGTTCCCCTGGATTCGCAATAACCCCGCAGATGCAAGCCAGTATATAAGTGCCGGCTCGGTTATCATGCACGACCCAGAACTGGGGCGTAATGTGGGAACCTATCGTATGCAGGTCAAGGGCCCCAAAAAAGTTGGTGTTTACTTTACCAACCAGAGCCACGGCTACAAGTTTATGGAGAGGGCCATGGAACGGGATGAGGAGCGGGTTCCCGTATCGGTTGCTATCGGTATTGACCCCGTCTCCTTTATGATGAGCAGTACCCGGCTTGCTGGTCCCGGTCAGGACGAATTTGCCCTGGCAGGCGGGTTTCGCGGCAAGGCCATAGAACTCGTAAACAGTGAAACAAATGATCTTCAGGTGCCGGCCCATGCTGAGTTCATCATTGAGGGTTTTATCTCCACCGAGGTTGAGGAGGAGGGTCCCTACGGCGAAATGATGGGCTATATTGGCCGGAAAGTGTATACCTTTACCATAGACATTGAGACCATTACGCACCGCATCAAGCCCTGGGTTTATAATTTGTGGCCGGGTATCGGCGGTGCGTACCTGACCCTGCCCTGGGACGTGGCGCATTTTTCACGGCTCAAACAGATTATGCCGCATCTCCGCAAGATCCACACCCCGCCTGATGTGCCGTCGGTTATAATTGCCTGCATCGAAAAGCGTCTGCCTGGTGAGGGTATTGAGATGGGCATGTTGATGTTGGGCTACCGTATGGTGGGCTTCGCAAAGAAGGTTGTCATTGTTGTGGATAATGACGTGGATCCGACTGATCTTTCGCGGGTCATGCATGCCATCGGCACGCGCTGGCAGCCGGGAACCGCGAGCCTTAATGTCAAACAGTCTTCCCATATTCCCCTTGATCCGAGTTGTCGTGAGATGTTTTTGAGCAGCAAAATTGTCATTGATGCCACCCGGCAGCAGCCCGGCGAGGGAGGACCCGATGTTTATCCCGATGACAATCGTACTGTGCTGGAGGAGCGCGAACCCGGTGCATTTGAAATTGTGGAAAAGAAATGGGAGTCCTATTTTGGGAAATAGATCGGCTATTACCCTTGCAATAACCGGAGCCTCGGGAGCCGCATATGCATTGCGGCTCTTGGAGCTGCTTGTGCAGCATAATCTGCGGGTTTTTATTTTGATTTCGGAAGCTGCGCGGATTGTGCTTGAGACCGAAGAGGGTATCACGCTTCCAAAGGACCCGCAGCAGACAGCTGTATTTTTGCAGAAGCGATTTTCTGCGGCGGATGGGCAGCTAAGTGTCTTCGGCCCTGATGAGTGGACCGCGCCTGTTGCCAGCGGCTCAGGCGCTCCGAAACAAATGATTGTTTGCCCTTGCACCATGGGCACCCTTGCCGCCATTGCCATGGGTGCAAGCGACAACCTGCTGGAGCGGGCAGCTGATGTGGTTATCAAGGAACGGGGTTCGTTGATACTGGTGCCTCGCGAAATGCCGTATTCCTCCATTCATCTCGAAAATATGCTTAAGCTGTCCAGGATGGGAGTAACGATCCTGCCTGCATCTCCGAGCTTCTATAATAAACCGCACACAATTTCCGACCTTGTGAATTCGGTGGTTGGCAGGCTACTGGATCATGCAGGCATTCAGCACCAATTGCAGTCTCGTTGGGGCCAGGACGAGTATTGAAGGAAACCCTCTGTGTAATGCGTATCTCCATGCTTGCGCTCACCCGAGTGCCAGAGGTACGGCGAACTTCTTATTGACACACAGTCACTCACCACCATATATTTAACCAGATTTAAAGTGGGTTTTTATTGCGGGAGACAAGGGCACGTCAAAACCCGAGTTGGCATTCATCATGCTTGCCTTATGGGCTGATATGCCGGTTGAGCAAACGACCTCATGGTAGGAAGTTGTACGATGAAAAAAGGTATCATCGGAGTTCTTGTTTGTTTTGCGCTTGTGTATGGTAGTTATCGTGCGACAGCAGCCTATCAAAACCGCAGGCCCTCTCCGGATCTTTATTATGATGTCTATACGAAGCAGGATACGGTTCCCGAGGGCAAGGTGGCTGTTTTTCTAGTCGGTCTCTCCATGTCTGAGGACTATGAGCCGTTTTGGTGGAATAATATTTTTGAACATGTTCGCAGGATTGTTATTCCCTGGCCCGGCCGGTTTTTTGTCGGACTTGATATGGGCGTTGCGCTTCTTGATCCTGAGCGTTTCTGGGAGTATGAGGATTTTACCCCGACAGATTTAGTTGATCCTTATGGTAGTCGCTATGATATTGACGGTATTCCCTACATTGAGAAGTACCGGCGCGGCGAGGTGGAGTGGCAGCCGCCCTCCGGTCGCCTGTATCTTGATAACGGGTATTTTCTCTACAAAGGCCGTAAGGGTGGGGTGTCCTCTGTTGCCGGTAAAAAAATGGTTTCTTCAAACCTGTGGTACTATGGAAAAGGCTTCAAAAATAAAAAAGTTCCGCATCGCTACCAGATGGAAAAAGTTATTGATCTCGCCTTTGAAAACCTGACAGCAAAATATGGCGCTTTCCCTTTCCATTTCGCGGATTCCATGAATCCGTGGGAAATACATCAGGAATTGTACGAACTGCTTGACGGCGGTGCAGACACAATTGTGCTTGCCTCTCCCATGACGATCGCTTCACATTACGAAGAGTTTGAAGGGGGTTGGCTGGAGAGTTTTGAAGTTATTCATCGATGGGAAAATGAGCGCGGTAACGGCAAGAAAATAAAGATTATCATGGCTCCTCCAATGGGCCATTTCCCGCCTCTGCGGCAGGGGTTTGTTCATCTGCTCAAAGACCGTCTTGACACGTTGCCGCCTAAGGCGTCGGTTAAAATTGCCATATCGGTTCATGGCATGCCCTGGGATCATGTTCCTCATGAAGCATGGCTCAAATTTGCTCCGGGCTACCTCGATCCCCTCCAGGAGAATGTTCAGGCTCTTATCAGTACCTATGATTTCAGCCGAACAGAGCTTGTTGTTTCCAATGATCATTTTGCAGATCCTGTCTGGGATCCTGAAGAGAAATACCTGTCCACCAACCGGGCTTATCTTGAGGGCAAACGCGACGGTTTTGACTATGTGATTCAGCAGCCTATGGAGTTTTATACCGAAAATACCGACACTATGTTCAGTCATGCCCAGCATAATTACCATCATTTTCCCGGATACAGCCGCTATGAAACCATTGACTACCCTGACTGGGATGTCCCCTATACCCGGGAGTTCGATCTGGACGACACCCGAACCATATACAATGGCGTCATGGTCGGAAAATACCGCCACTATGTGGCTGATGCCCTGACGCAGTCTATCGACGCTATCCTTACGAAATCAGCGTCCATGCAGGCAATGATTCAAAAATAGGCACAGGCTAGTTGGTGCGGTCGGGTGAAAAATTTTTTTGTTTAAACGATAGTTGCACTGTATCGGGGGCGGGGCAGAAGCATCTCCCGATTTCTTTCTGTTGTTGTCTAAAGCCTTTTAAGCGCGTTTAGAGTGATTGTTGTATGGATAAAACATTCGGCTGGTTGGGGAAAATTCTTAGAGTCGACCTGTCAACCGGGAAAACGCATACTGTGCCAACCCGAAGCCTTGCGGAAAACTTTATTGGCGGAAAGGGTTTTGCGGCTAAAATTTACTGGGATGAGGTGGGTGCTGCAATGGATGCCCTCAGCCCTGACAATCCCCTGATGCTGATGGCCGGCCCGGTGGGCGGTACCGGGGCTATAGCGTGCTCCCGCCTGGTTACCGCTTTTAAGTCTCCACTGCTGTACCCGGAACAATTTGTGAGCGGGAGTATGGGCGGAGGGATTGCCGATAAGCTAAAAGTCGCCGGGTTTGATGGTTTGATCGTAGTTGGGAAGGCATTGGGACCAGTTTGCCTTTGCATACATGGCGACAGTGTGGAAATACAGGATTCCTGCAATTTGCAGGGCCGGGATTGTTTTGAAACGCTGCAGCGTATTCGCTCAAAATACGGCAATGGGGCTGAGGCATTGTGCATCGGTCCCGCAGGTGAAAGCGGTGTTCGATTTGCCATAGCACTTGGATATAACGGAGCGTGCGCATCGCACGGGTTTGGCTCGGTGATGGGGGCGAAGAATCTCAAGGCAATCATTGTGCAGGGTGGCGGTCGGGTACCGGTTGCCAGACCGGAAGACCTGAAAGCGATTAATCGACAGATACGCTCTGACATTAAAGGCCGGGTGCTGATTGACCCTATGCTTGACGGGATAGAGCTTGTACGCCGTACATCCTGTCGGAGCTGCCCGGCGGGATGCTCGCGCGGTCTTTACCGGCACACGTCCGGGGTCGAAGACGTGCGCAAGCATTGTGCTTCAGCTTATTTCTATTCTGACTGGGAAAAAAAGCACAATGGCGACGAGGCAGTCGGCAACTCTTTTTTGGCAACATCGTTTTGCAATCGTATGGGCTTGTGCACCAACGAACTTTTCCCGATGCTTTTATGGCTTCATGCATGCAGCCAGCAGGGTATTCTTGCGGAAAACGGCACGGGCCTGCGCGTGTCTGAGATGGGCAGTCAAAAGTTCCTGGAAACGTTTGTTCGTAAAGTAGTAGCACGGGAGGGTTTCGGGGACGTTTTGGCCGAGGGGACCCTGCGAGCAGGTAAGCAAGTCGGAAAAGAATCCGAGAAAATTCTTGAACGCATTGTTGAAGGGGCAGGATATGAGGCATATAGTGCCAGATGTTTTATCACTACAGCGATTATTCATGCAACGGATACGGTAAACCCGTCTAGCCAGTTTCACGAGTTATGCTACCCGGTACTCTTTAACTGGATGCTGTGGTATGCCACCGATGGAGCTATGTCTCCGCTGAATACGGAAGCACTGCGGAGAATGGCCGGGCGATTTTGGAAAAACGAATCGGCTGTTGATTTTTCAACTTATACAGGTAAAGGTGAAGTTGGCTGTATTATTCAGAACCGTGCATATGCAAAAGAGACCTTAGTCGGATGTGACTTTTTCTACCCCATGATTTTCGCTGAAGGCGTAGAAGGATTTGTGGGCGATCCGACGGTGGAGAGCCGTGTGTTATCAGCGGTTACCGGCCTGGATTGCGATGAGGACAGTTACTACCGAGTGGGTGAGCGGGTTTTTAATCTTGTCCGTGCCGTCCGGGGAAGAGAAATCGGGGTTGGAAGAAAGCATGATGTGCTTCCGGAGTTTAACTTTACGGAGCCGCTGGAAGAGGACAAATCGTTTTTAGGTCTTTTTAATCCGGAATTTATGATGCCGGGCCCGGGGGGTGAACTGATTACACGAAAAGGAAGCGTGGTTGAACGCGCTGCGTTTGAGAAAATGATGGATGAATATTATGGGTCTCGAGGCTGGGATGTGGAAACCGGACTCCAGACGAAAAAGCGCTTGCAGGCGCTTGCACTTGAGGAAGTCATAGCAGATTTAGAAGCACGCGGTTTGGTAGTATGACAGGAGCAGTGTTTGTAAAAAAGTTTCTGATAGTTAGTGCAATCATGTAATGCAGGGGGTTGTCATGCTAAAAAAAATACTTCTCAGCACACTTATCATTATCGTACTTATCTGTTTGGGCGGGGGATTGTATCTGTATCGCTTGGTCAATGCGGATATTGATGAGCATTTTGCAGGGACCTGTACCGCATTTGAGTTGAACGGCAGTGGTGAGGATATCCAAATCGATCACGCGCGTGGACTGGCCTATGTTTCACTGTTTGACCGGCAGGGCCTTGTTAAGGGTGACCCTGTGGTTCCCGGAGATATCCTGCGCCTTGACATGACACGCATCCCGTTGGAAACGGTTTCAGCGATTGCTGGCGGTCCGGAGCTGCGGCCGCATGGTATCAGCCTCTTTGTTGACCAGACCGGACAGAGGTACTTGTTTGTGATCAACCATCCTCAGGATCGCACAACCGGACAGGAAAAAATTGAGCGCTATCGTGAGGAGAGTCCGGGTGCATTCCGGCATCAGGAGACGTTTGCGAGTCCGCTGATTGTCCGCGCTAACGATCTGGTGGCCGTTGGCGAAAGGAAGTTTTATGTGGCTCAGGATGTTGACCGCAAAAGCGGTGAAAAACTGACGGAGCTTGTCTACTTCAACGGCAGTGATTATTCAGTTGTAGTGGATGATATTCAGTCGGGCGGCGGTATTAATATTTCTCCTGACTACACGACACTCTACATTGCTGAAACCGGCGGCAAGAGAATACGGGTTGCCGGTCTTAATCCATCTGATGGAAGCGTGACCAGTACAGAGTATATCGATCTGGGAAGCTCCCCTGATAATATCGATGTTGCCAAAGACGGTTCGCTCTGGGTCGGCGCACACTCTAATGTCGCAGCACTGGTCATGCATTTCATCATGGGAACCCATGCACCGACTCAGATAGTGCGTATTGATTTGGGCGGCGAGCAAGCTCTGGTCGAAGAGATATATTTGAACGCAGGGCAGCAGATATCGGCGGGCAGTGTTGGCGTTACCTATGGTAAAAAGCTGTTGATTGGTTCGATCACAGACCGTAAGCTCCTTATCTGCGAAATGGATCAGTGAACATTGAATAAATCTGCGGGAAACACCCGCTGGAAGACTTAAACACACTATAACCCCGGGAGTCTTGTATGAAGCAAATTATTGTTATTGGTATTATTTTTTTTCTCACAGCATGTGTGCATTTCTCTCCTGCACCCGATGACCGGCTCTTTGATACGCTGGATGTCGACAAAGACGGTACTGTGACAATGGAAGAGCTTGGAAACCAGGAGCTCGTTATTGAAACCGAAGAAGATGGAACTAAAGGGGTGCATCAGGCTGATGATGCAGATGAAGCGGAATCAACAACGCCCATGACGTTTGAGCAGAAACGCAGACTCCTTGAAGATGTTGACCAGAATAAAGACGGCAGTATAAACCGTCAAGAGTGGAATAGAGCTTCTCCAGAGGGCTTTGTTTTCTGGAAGTTTTAATAGAGTACAGACGTTTTGTCCGTTAACGCACAGGGACCATGTGCGCTGAGTGTGTCCGTATGAAGGTAACAGCATGACTATTGTAAAAAAAAGTTTGTTGGTGTTTTTGGCCTTTGTTTTGATCGTGCTTGGGCTTGAGTTGGCGGTAAAGCACTTTAGCGATTTCGAGGCTTTCAGGGCGCAGATTACCGCAGAGCTTGCCAAACGTTTGCAGGCCGATGTTGAGATAGATCGCATGGGCCTGGATGTGCTTCCCCTTCCGCATCTGGAGCTGCATGACCTGCGAATAGCTTTTGCCGACGGCACAGTGTTGAGCGTGCCTGTGGTCAACCTGTCGCCGACACTCAAGGGCCTGTTTTCTGGCAGGCCCGAAATCGTGAGCATTAACCTTGAGGAACCCGATGTGCGGATTACTGTGGGCCGGCAGGAATCCGCTTCGGATACTCGCACCGCAGCAGAGCGGAAGAAAGATTTTGGTTTGCTCGTCGAATCGGTATTGCAGGACATACCGATGTTCGGGCTTACTGTTTATGATGGAACTGTGCATGTCACTGCTCCTGACGGCAGCCTGCTTGCCCTTGAAAAGGTTGAGGCGCAAATTGTGGCGGTGTCGGGGGGTGTGCGTGTTTCAGCCGATTGTGCGTCCGCCCTGTGGGAAAATCTGGCGCTTACGCTCACCTACCATGATCCGAAAGCTGTTCTGGAGATTGATGCTCGCGACATTGATATTTTAAAAAGCGATGCTGTAATCATGGCCTTTGCCGATAAGGATCTTCCGGCTGCTGACATACGTCAAAATCTTCGCGGTATTCTCAGTGCCCTTTCTCTCAAAATCAATATCCCCGGTGTTTCCGATCCCCTGGAAAATATTCTTATTAGCGGCAGCGGCAGTTTTGAGGATGTAATTCTGTCTTTGCCGGATATGGATATGGATGTTCGTGAGCTTGATGGTGATTTTGAGCTGGTCAATGGCAACATCGCGGCTACCGGGATCAGCGCACGCTTTGGAAACTCACGTATACAGGAGGCAACTTTCCAACTGGACGGGACACGGGATTTCAAGCCATCACTGGTAACAGCGGAGTTTAAGCTCGATTTGGCTGAGGCTCCCGGAAGGCTGCATTTGATTCCAGATGTCGATGTGCGCAACGAGATTGCATTGATCAAGAATCCCCGGGGAACAGCCAGTGGAACATTTGAGCTGCGTGCGGAAGGAGACAGCTATAGTACGGAGATAGTCGTTAGGGAGTTAGATCTGCACTCTAGGTATCGTGCTTTTCCCGCAAAGCTTGTTTTGCGCCAGGGAACCTGCACCTACCGTGACGACCTGCTTTCATTTGACGGTTTTTCCGGCAGTCTTGGTTCCTCCATACTCCCGGATTTATCGCTGTCCTTCAGCTTTCGTGATGATGAGCATTTTACTGCAGCAGCGAAGGGGGCAACAATTTCCCTTGGTGATCTGCGCATGGTGCTGGACTCATTTGATTCGTCACAGGCACTTATTGAAAATATTTCGGCGTCGCCAGACGGCCGTGTAACGATAGAAAGTCTTGCGATTGCGGGTCCGCTGACGAAGCCGGAAAGCTGGGCCATCGCAGTGGAGGCCCTGCTTGACGATGTATCGATAGCTGCAGCCGGGCTTGATGGGCCGGTAGCGATTAACAGCGCGAAGCTCAAGGCGGACCAGAAGGCGTGCACCCTGTCGGAGGCTCAATTGACCTATCTTGATGCCAAGCTGGCAGGCTCATGTACGTTTGATGGATATTTTGACGGCATACATACGGCAACTGCCGATGTCCGGGGCATGCTGGAAGCGAAAGCCCTTAATGGTATTCAAGGTTTGATTGATCTGCCTGCTATTTTGGCGCTTCGTGCTCCGGTTACAATTAATAAAGCCCAATTTGCGTGGAGCCGTGAAGGGGCTACGACCGTTGTAGGAGATTTTGTGCTGGGCGGCAAAAGTAAGGTCAATCTTAATCTTACAGCGGACAGTGCCATTCTGGACATCAAGGAACTCACGATTCGTGATGCTGCTTCGCAGTGCAAACTTGGAATAAAAATTGAGGAGGATCTCCTTTCTCTTTCCTATGCGGGTACGCTTAAAAAAGATACGCTTGACCGGGTGCTGCTGAACAACCGGTTCCTACAGGGTTGGGTGAAGGGTGATATTAATGTCCTGTTTAATCAGAAAAACCCCCGGGGCTCTTCAGCCAACGGGAAACTTGCCTGGGAAAAATTTGGTTATCCGGCCCTTGACACGTTGCCCTTCACTTTTACCAGCGCAGAAATAACGGCACAAGACAAGCTGTTGACCATCGGATCAGCAGGACTTTCTGCCGGACAAGATTCAGCAGGGGTGCAGGGCAGTATCGGCTTTGCCGATGATGGTTTTGTTCTTGATCTTGCCCTGGATGCCGATAGTGTAGATGTTGATGCAATTACGAATCGACTGTTCGGCGATAAAGCATCAAGTGAAGACAGTAGTGCTGAGGAGTTCTGGGAAACACCTTTGCGCGGTACGGTAAGATTCAAGGCCCGCGAGCTGAAAAAGGACGTGTTTACCTGCATGCCCTTTGACGCCATTGTTTCTTTTGCCGACAGGTCAATAACCGTGAATACCGAGGGAACGAAATTATGCTCTGTTGCATTGCCGGCAACGCTGCTGATAACTCCTGATCTTATCACGCTTGACGTGCAGCCCAGGGTGGAGCAAAGTCCCATGCAGGAGGTTGTGCGTTGTTTAAGCGGGGAACGGGATCTCATAACCGGTACGGTTGATATAGATTGCTCGGTGTGGGCACAGGCCAAGCCGGATGTTTTGCTTGATAGCCTTGAGGGGGATTTTTCAATACACGCTCAGGACGGGCGCATCTACAAATCTGGTTTGATTGCGAAAATTGTGTCCCTCCTGAGCCTCAGAAATCTTCTCAGTTTTAGCGTGCCCGATATGGTAAAAAGCGGGTATGCTTATCAATCCTTGGACGTGGAAGGTGATATTAATGGGCAGGTACTGGAGGTGGGCAGGGCCGTATTGATCAGTAGTTCATTTACCCTGGTTGTTATGGGAACTATTGATCTTGAAAGTGACAGGATTGATCTTGATGCCCTGGTAACACCGTTTCAGATTCAGAATCAGATTCTTTCCAAGATTCCACTGGTGGGCGGTTGGCTGAGCAAACCGATGCTGGGGGTTCCCTTGAAAATAGATGGTGTGCTAGGAAATCCGCAGATAAGTACCCGCACAACCTCTGCTGTGACAAAAGGCCTCCTGGATATTACCAAAGGTATTATAAAGCTGCCCGTTAGAATTATTAGTCCGGTTTTGCCAAAAAAATCATCGGACGAGGAATAACATGTTGTAGCTATGTGGGTGGTGGGATTTTTTGTTAAAAGACTTTGAGAGATTGCTTTTTTTAGTGTGAAAAGATATCCGGATCCAGCAGGCCGTAGGGCGTAAAGGCTGCTCTCTGGCTGAAGCGGATATTGGCAAAGACGGTGATCACCGTGGCGCAGAAGATGGCCAGCATGATCGCGATCTGGTACTTAATGGCTATCATGGGCGAACTGCCTCCCAGAATCTGACCGGTCATCATACCGGGCAGCGATACTAGCCCCATGGTGGCCATAGTAGAGATGGTGGGTGCCAGAGATGCCTGTAAAGCCTGGCGCAGGTAGGGCCGGCAGGCTTCCTGCAGGGTGGCTCCCATGCTGAGGTAGGTTATATACTCTTTGGTGTTGGTGCGGATGGCGGAATAAAATCTTTCCAGCGCGATTACGTTGGCCCGTAGACAGTTGCCCAGTACCATGCCGGAGATGGGAATCAGGTAGCGGGCATCGTAAAAAGGTTCCGGCTGAACGGTCACGCAGACAAAAAAACCAACCACCGGCAGGGTTCCTGCCGCCAGGCCGGCCAGCAAGAAGGGGAACATGCGGCGCATCCGTAAACCTGCGCTGTGGGTGATGTTCAGGTTGGCGATCACGATCATCATCAGTATCCAGCCGCTGTTGACCCAAATATTGTTGAGCCGAAAAATAAACTCCAGATA
>Ga0208648_1000753_pt1 | contig 30065 bp, 39 predicted proteins | sample AntAceMetag02UKL_FD_184772 | JGI IMG/M metagenome (GOLD analysis project Ga0208648, IMG submission 184772) | Saline lake microbial communities from Ace Lake, Antarctica - Antarctic Ace Lake Metagenome 02UKL (SPAdes) (version 2) | ecosystem: Environmental > Aquatic > Non-marine Saline and...
AATATATATTAGATAAATATATAGTTTAATAATTATTGAATTATTAATTATTAAATTATACAATATTTAGTTTAATTAAATTAGGTATTAATGAATACTAAATTATATATTTGCATAAACAATATAACTATATATAAGTATGAAATTAGAAACATTAAAAACACAGGACGGTAAAGAATGGGTTTCAATGACCGATTTTAACCGATTTGCCGACAAAACAAAGTTGGCAAGGCTCGTAGTCAGTAATGAAGATGAATTTCAAACAGAAGCGTTAAAAAAGGCATTAGACGAGGATTTACTAATGTCTTGGGCTTTTGGTCTTAGTCCTTTAATTAGAGGTGAAAATGAGGATGAAATAATAAAATTAAATCCTGACGGAAGCGAAGATTTGTTTAAAACAACAGGGTTCAATAAAAAGCATCAATTAATAGGAAGGATAGCGGAACCAAAAAAAGGGAGAAAATCCTATTTATTACCTCGTTTACCTGAATTTATAGAAAAATCAAAAACATATAACTTTTATGAAGATTAGACCAACATTTACAATGATTGCCGGGGCTAATGGTGCAGGAAAAAGTACATATACCAAAATCACTGGACAAAATAATTTTGATGTTGACAAAGAATTTTACAAGGTAAAATATAAAAATCCTAATTACTCAGAAAAGAAGATTCAAAATGAAGTTGACAAAAAATTCAACAACGCAATCAATAACAGCATCAGAAACAAAAAGGATTTTTCAATGGAGACAGATTTTAGGGGCGAAGTTGAAAAAATATGTATCGCAAAATTCAAAAAGTACGGGTTCAACGTCAATGTAATTTACATTGGGTTAGACAACACGGAAATATCAAGGATAAGAGTTGAACAACGTGTAAAAAAAGGAGGTCACAACATCCCAAATAATACATTAATAACGAATTTCAACAAAGGGATTGAATCTATAAAAAAGCAATTAAAAAGCTTTGATTTTATTCAATTTGTTGATTCAGACAATAACGAATTTAGAAAAATATCTGAATTGAATCTAAGGACAAAAGAACTTAAAAATAGTACTAAAGCAAAGCTGCCGACATGGTATAAACAAAATTTTGAACCGCTTGTAAATTCAATAAAAATAACTCAAAAAAGAGGACCTAAATTATAACATCTTAATTCACAATTTTATGAAAACATATTCAATAATAAACAATAAGGGTGGGGTAGGGAAATCTACTTTAACTGGTCTGGTCGCTACATTTATGGCAAACCATTGTAGTAAAAAGGTTGCAATAATCGACACTGACGAATATTCAAATTCACTTGAAAAAGTAAGGGAAAACGAGTTGAAATATTATAAAACTCTTCCTACTGTTTCAAGCAAAGTATTAAAGGCTATTGAAAATATGCCAACAGTTGTAAACTGCTTACCATCGGAAGCACAAAAAAAGTATGATGAATTTGAAAAAGAGCATGATATTTGCTTTTTTATATTTCCGTCCAACTTTACTAAAGAGAAACATTTGATTAAGATTTTTTTAAACCTTAATCACATTTTAGTTCCGATAATGTCAGACCAATTAAGCATCAATACCAGCATCAACTTTTTAAAGGATATTAAAGCTATCAAAGCCAAGAATGGTGTTCCCTCAAATATTGATTCCTACCACTTTTTTATCAATCAATATGCGCCGTATAAAAACAAATCAATGGTTCAGTTTATTGAAGAAAAAATACCGGAAGTTTATGAATTTCCAAAGCTTCAAAATAACGTTTATGAAGCAACTCGATACAAAAATTTATCTACAATTATTCCAATTGAACACGGTGATATTTTAAGAAATTTTGTTGCTGAAATTCTAAGTCTATAAATCAATAAATATATAACTATATAAAATATATAACTATATAAAATACAACATCATGACTAAAAGAAATACCAATCCACTATTTGCTGCTGTTCAGGATGAATTAGAACAACAGAATTATTATTCTGATACAGTTGAAAAACCTGAAACGGTTAAAAAAGAAATTAAAGAAAAACCAGTTAGCAGAAAGAGAAAAAAAGAAGAGGAAAAAACAGCCGTTCCGGTAACGACTATTCAAGTAACAAAAACAACTCATTTAAAGCTTAAATTATTAGCTTCCAAGTCAAATAAAACATTTGATGAATATTTGAGTAACCTCTGTGATAATGTCATAAAAAGACATCCAGACAAAGAAAAAATGTTGAATTACATAACACTAACCTCTGAAATCTTTTAAAAATGGCTTATTATATCCTTTTAACTGCCATAGTCGCCACTTTAGCAGGTTTCACAACCTACTACATAAAAAAAAGGAGAAAGCCCCAAGTACAGGCTAATTATCACGATTTGAATTTTATTCCAATAATGGAAAAAGAAGAATATATAAGTCTGTATGATGCTCTTTGTTCGAATATTATGCTCGATTCTGAAAGCATAAATGAAATAATTGATTTAGATGTAAACGAATATGTTTCATTATTCAAATTCTCTGAATCGAACGAAGATGATGTACATTTTGAAGGTGAAAAAATTAAGGTAGTGAAAAATTAACCAAGCCCCATGACCGATACAAAAAAATACGAATATAAAAATCTTACTGTCCGACCCACACCAGAGCAAGAAAAAGAAATCATTGCATTAAAAAAATATTTAAGTGCAGGAAGCAAATCACAGGCTTGTATTAAAGCTATACAAATGTATATCCCTCATGAAAACCAAATTGAGGCATTGGAAAAACAAGTAAGAGAACTAAAACAGGAAAACAACGACATGAAAAGGTCAATGCATGAATTTGTAACTGCTCAAAAAGAAATTACAAAATTTGCTAAGACTTATAAGCCTTACGGCTATTAGTAGGTTTTTTAGAGCCAAAAAAACATTCCAGTAATATGAAATATCGAATCATGCCAAAATGTATAAAATGTGGTTCACAGTTTAAAATACCTGAATTTACTATCAAAATAATTGAAACTCTTTATTGCAAAACTTGCATTAAAGCCGCTCTCCGAAAAATGGCAAATATGCCTGTTAAAGATTATATGAATACCATTGCTAAAAGTATAATAAAATGACAGCAAAAAAAACCACAATTACACGAGAAAGAGCGGATTTAGTTCGCTCAAAAACAGTTGGCTATATCACCGATTTGTCGGGGAAAAACCAACTTCTACAAGCTCACACACCTATCGCACCGAGAACAAAAGAAATACGCTTTCGTCAATATCTTAAGCAAACGAAAAAAAAACACTCCCGGTTTAACTGGACACGTTGGTTTGAAATAAAAAATTAACCCAAGGAAAATTATGTATATTTGTACCATAAATGGTACACAAAATTTAATATTATGGGCGTATTACAAGTTACAAGCAGAGAATTTAGAGATAAACAAAGAGCAATATTTGACCTTGCAGACAAAGGGGAAAAGGTTGTTATCAAAAGAGGCAAAAAACGAGCTTATGTGCTTACCCCTGTAAGTGATGATGATTTGTATTTCACCCCTGAGGTGCTTGCAAAAATTGACAAGTCCATAAAACAGGCAAAAGAGGGGAAAGTTAAAAGTTTAAAAAGCATCGAGGACATAGACAGACTGTTAGGGCTGTCAAAATGAGTTACAAAATAGAATACACTGCGGAAGCAGAAAAGGATATTGATTCTTTGAAAAAATCAGGAGATAAAGCAACCATCCTAAAATTAAGAAAATTACTGGTTGAACTTATGGAACACCCCTATAATGGGACAGGAAAGCCCGAACCCCTGAAACACGGTTATAAGGGTTGTTATTCCCGAAGGATTTCCCAAAAACACCGCCTTGTTTACTCCATAAATGACGAGAAAATAACCGTATTTGTGCTTTCTGCGGAAGGTCATTACGATGATAAGTGAAAATATCAATGAAGCATCCAGAAGAAAAATATAACAAAAACCAAGCTAAATATTTAGAAAAATGTTCACCGGAACAAAGGGAATTTCACGCCCAATTGTTTAGAATTGGAAACGCAACGTATCGATACCACCAGTTAGCCACGGAATCAGAACCAACCGAAGAATATTATTTTGAATGGTTGCAAGGATTACCGGAAAATATCCGAAAGGATATGAAGGAAAGAGGTTTTGAAGGCTGCAAAAATATACTTTCTTTTACTCGCTATGTCAATGAAAGAAACGATATTGGCATGGATGAATATTTAAAAGAAAACCTTTCACCGGAAGATTTTAAGGCACACAATTTGCATACTTCAAAATAAGGTGAAGCTCCAGGTAAAAAAGGAAACAATTGAATGCAAAAGTGAAAGCCGGTGCAGCTCGATATGAAAATATTTGAGTGCAATCACAGTTAGTGCGGATCTTCCGCACTAATGAATTTGAATACAAAACACCAACTATAAAACACATACGGTTCTTGGAGTTGGTACACTCTATATGTTTTTTGTCGATGGACTTTTTGGAATTTATCTTCTATTTAAGTCTTTTTCATGGGGATTGCTCCTAGTGAGAATTGCCGTTATTGTTTTAGGATATAAGCTTGCTGTTTCGGTAGCTAAATTGAGGATGCACTTAAATGGTTGTCAAATCACACTTGGGAATAAATGGTTTCACCCTCCCCCTCATGATAGAAAACATTCCCTGTCTAACATCTCTAGGTCTAATCACACGCAAACCCCGTATTTGTAGTTTTTTTGTTTCGTTATTGTCGAGTAGGATTTGTTTTAGATATATGAGATGGTTTTAATTTATAATATCCTTTTCTGAATTTGTTGGTCTTTGGATTCTTAATCCTTATGAATACATTTTTTCTTTTATGCTTAACATCATTTGCCAGAATCCGATTAACCTTTCTTTTAAAAATAGCGAAGCAAATATCATTACCCTCTGAAAAAAGAGTATTGTTGAGATTTAAGACGTGCATTGCAATGAATTTAACATGCAATCCATCACTTTTAACTTTTTTATCTGATAGGATTTTCTGTATTGATTCTTTGAGATTCACTGGGTATATTTATAGGTAATTGGCAAGTTTCAATATTTTATTCAAATTATCAAGACTCTTAGATTCAAATCTCTCAATTTACCGTCATTACCTATTATCTTAAAAATATGCTGTACAATATGGGTTAAGCCTTTTTGTGTTTCTCTGGCACAATTACACTTGCGAAAGGAGATAGCGTGATTAATTTTTAGCAGAGCATTGTTGAAATAGAATAACTCCTGGAAAGAGTTATTTCCAGTTCAACAGGCTATTATCATCATCATTACAAAAATCAATAGTTCTTGATTTTTTGTATCTTTGGGTATAATTTAAAAGCAATGAACACCATAACTTTTGACGAAAATATCAATATCGGTAAAAATCACTTCAAAACTTTGGAGGATTTCCAACTATATTTAATCCAAAACCTGCAAAAATCGGAATTAAGCCCAGCCCATAAAATAATCATAGATAGCCGCCTAGCTGAAGCTGAGCAAAATCCCGCGAACTTTATTACTCTTGATGAATTAAAATCTTCGATTAAGAGAAAGTAAATGTTTCATTTCCATATTCGAGTACTTGCCAGAGAAGATATTCAGCAAATTGTTGAATATTATGAAGAAGAAGCACCCAATGTTACGGATCGTTTTTTGGAAATTTTGCATGCAGAATTTGAGGTAATCAGAAAAAATCCCATAATATTTTCCAAAAAATATCGGTCAACCCGTGTTCATTATTTAAAGAATTTTCCTTACGGAATCCACTATATTTTAAGAGATAAAACGGTTGAGGTTTTAGCTGTTTTGCACACGAGTAGAAATCCTGAAATTTGGGGGAAGCGGTAGATTTCGTGGGATATTGGCAGAGCTAGTGAAACACTGTCATTTATTCTGTAAGTTATATTTTATCACTTTATTCCATATTTTCTTTCTCTTTGTTTAAATGCTTCATTCCCGCCCTCTAAGATATCGCAAACATGTTCTTTAATTCCTTGCTGATACAATACTCCTTTAATTTTATCATCCTTTGAAAATTAAAATTCCAATGCTCCATTTACATATTCAAAACGATATTCGCTTTTCTTTTTCTCAGGGTCTTGTCCTTCTTGATTTGCTACAATTATATTCTCACTATCGGTTGCTACAACTAAGTTAGCATTATGAGATACAATAATTATTTGACGGTCAATTTTTGTTTCTTTTACTATTTTGCAAAGCAAATCATATATTGTTCTATTATCAAGATTGTCCTCCGGCTGGTCAATTAAAATTGGATATTCTGCTGAACTAATTTGTAGAAATAGTCTTAGTACATGACAAAAATACAATTCTTTGATTATCAGCAAATTAAGCTGCAAGAAGCTTGGACAAGACGCTGATTTTCAGTAAATTAGAAGAATAAAACCACTCATTTTTCTAATGGAGAAAATCAACGTCGAAAGTAAAAGTAGGGAATTTATATCAATCCTGGATACCCACTTTCAGGGAAAGATAAATTTATCGAGATTAAAACTTATTGCAATGTTTGTTTTTGCACTGTGTAAAGTCCAAACCGTGGGTTTTGAGAAGCTTGCCAATGCTTTTGACAGCGAGGCACTGGCTGCTTCGAGTTTGCGGCGTATCCAGCGTTTTATAGCCAGGTATGTTTTGGACTCCGACTTGATTGCCAAACTCATATTCGGCCTTTTGCCGGACAAAGAGAATTTGAAGCTCAGTATTGACAGGACCAATTGGAAGTTTGGCCAAACCGACATCAATATTTTCATGCTGGGGGTAACCTACAAAGGAGTGGCTTTCCCTTTGTTGTTCAAGATGTTGGACAAGCGGGGCAATTCGAATTCCAAGGAAAGGATTGATTTGGTCGAGCGTTTTATCCGGCTTTTTGGCACCAATTGCATAGACTGTTTAATGGCGGACAGAGAATTTGTCGGGGACGATTGGATCAAGTTCCTCAATGACAACAAAATACGTTATTACATACGCATTCGGAACAATTTCAAGATTTTCGTGCCGCATAAAAACAAAGAAATAAAGGTTATATGGTTGTTCAATTCATTGAAAAAAGGTGAGTTTTTACATTACAAACGGATCGTGAGGATGGGGACACAATTGTGCTACATTTCAGGCTGCAAAGTAAATTGCAAAGAAAAAGGTACCGACTTCCTGATCATTGTCTCGTTCAATAAACCCGAGCAAGCACAAATCAATTACAAAGAGAGATGGCAAATAGAAACTTGCTTTAAAGCCATGAAATCCAGCGGCTTCGATATCGAGAAAACCCATCTGGAAGATATTGAACGGATTGAAAAACTTACCCTTATTGTAATGATAGCATTTGTGTGGTGTTACAAAACGGGGATATTCATACATGAAAACATCAAGAAGATTGAAATCAAGAAACATGGACGAAAGGCTAAAAGCATTTTTAAATGTGGCCTTTCTTTCGTCGCAAGCGTATTGTTAAACTCTAAAAACCAAACAAATATAGATGTATTCAGTTTTTTGTCATGTACTTAGAGAAATAGTATTAAAAGAACAGTTCCCTTTTTACCTGGAGACATGCTTAATAACTCATCATTTTTATAGGTTACTTTATAATCCAATTCAAAATGATCAATAATAATTCCTCTAAATATTTCATCAATCGTAGTTTTTTGTTTGAGATGTATAGTCCTATTATCAAATAACTTTAATGAATTATCATCTATTGCATATTTTATATCCTGAAATATATCTGGCACAAAATCATAATTAACAAGATTTTCAGAAAATAAGTCATAAAAAGGGTCATCTTTTGAAATCGCTGCCTTATTTGCATGGTTGAAAAGTGAGAATTTTTCTTTCTCATAAACGAACGAACAATGTAATGTGATTTCTTCACCGATTTCATTTTTAGTTTCATTGATTTTAATTACGATGTCTTTGTACAAAGAATGTCTTTCTTTTAAAAAATCCGTTATGGAAGTATAGAAAATATGAACCTGAGAAAAAGAAAATAGATATGGTAAAAGCATTTAAAGGTTATACGGAAAGTATCCAGGCAAAGAAAAACGCAAATAACGGAGAGATACATTAATCTTTATATATTTTCTTCACTTTTTTAGTGAATTTATTTAAAATTTATATCTTTGCATAAAAATTAGATAATGATAATTGAATTTGAAAAGGATTATCTAAAAGAACTTTATGAGGAAGGCAAAGCAAAAAGTAAAAAGAACCGCTTCCAGCCAGCCATCATAAAAAAGTACAAAAACACAATCGATGCATTAAGGGCTGCAAATTGCATCGAAGAACTGTTTCTATTCAGAAGTTTGAATTATGAAAAACTTGTTGGAGATAAAAAAGGACTTGAATCCGTAAGGGTAAACCAACAATACAGAATAGAATTCCACTCTAGAACCGAAGGTGAAGAACCTGAGATTATTACTATTTGTTCCATAACAGAACTAAGCAATCATTACAAGTAAAAAGACTTACTCATGACAACAAAAGGAATTTTGCCATTTGAAGCAACACACCCAGGAACACTGATCTTAGATGAAATAAAAGCAAGAAATATCAAACAAAAAGATCTTGCTACTGAAATTGGTGTATTGCCGACCTTTTTAAATGAAATAATAAAAGGAAAAAGGCCAATCACCGCTGATTTTGCAATATTATTAGAAAAAGCTATAGAAATACCTGCTGATTTCTGGATGAGATATCAAAGTCAATATGAAATCGACAAGGCCAGATTAAAGGAAAAGAATATACGTAAAATTGAATTATTGGAAACTTGGAATATCATAAAGGAATATGTCCCAGTGAAAAGCTTTAAGAAACATGGATATATAGGTGAATCACTTGAAAATGATATTTCAACTATTAATAATATTTATCAGGTCAATTCATTAGATGGGCTTGTTAACACGGTTGCTCAACATCAAGCTGTTGCTTATTATCGAAAATCAGATAAATTACAGATTGAACAGAACAATATGTTGGCATGGAGTAAATTAGCCGAATATGAAGCTGCAAAAGTTGAACTTAAACAATTTAATCCAGAGAACATTGAACAACTAAAAAAAGAGCTTCAAGAAATATTCTTTGAAAACTATGAAGTCAAAGAAAAGACTCAATCAAAACTCAAAGAGTATGGGATCAAATTAGTCTATATTCCAAGATTTGAGAAAGCCCCAATCGATGGTTTTTCGTTTTGGAGTGACTCAAATCCTGTAATTGCATTAACAGTAAGACATAAAAGAATAGACAACTTTGCTTTTAATATCTACCATGAATTGGGACACATTGAATTGCATTTACAAACCGAAAAAGAAAGAAAATTTCTTGACATATTCGGAGCTAAAAATGATGATAAATACGAACAACAAGCGGATAATTACGCTCAAAAGTCTTTGATTTCAGAAAACCAATGGACGGATCTAATTAATAATTTTATTCCTCTTAGTGACGTTCGAATTAATGAATTTGCATATAAATATGGTATCAATCCTGCAATTATTTTAGGCCGTGCTTGCTATGAAATGAATTATTATGCTGTTAAATCAAATATAGATAAAACGTTAAATTAAAACCTTACCGGGAGACTAATAAGAGTCTTGCTAATAACCTAAACTATGAATTCCAAAAAACAATTAGATTATACCTCAATATTTCTAAATACCGTGAAATCACAGAAAATGCACATCAGGAAAAGTTTACTGCCGATGAAATCATTGCCCACCTGGTCGATGCGGAGTTTGATGACAAATACAACAAAAAACTCAACAGGCTCATCAAGCAGGCAAAGTTCAAACAACAGGCAAGTTTTGAACAAATAAACCATTACCATCCCAGGGGGATCGACAAGAACAGCTTGCTCCGCTTGCAAAGTTGCGACTGGATAAAAAAATCAAGGGACTTGTTGATTACCGGGCCAACCGGCGTTGGTAAATCATTTATTGCCTGTGCCTTTGGTTTTCAAGCCTGTATCAATGAATTCAGGGTGATGTACATTACTGCCAGCAAGCTTTTTGACAGGTTGGTGTTTGCTAAAGCCGATGGTACATATTTTAAGATATCAGATAATATCTCAAGACAGGACCTTTTAATAATTGATGATTTTGGGTTAAAACAAATTGATAACAAACAATGCATAATGCTAATGGATATAATCGATGACAGGCATGGGAGGAAATCAACTATAATTACATCCCAGCTACCAGTAAAAACATGGTATGATTGTTTTGCGGAACCCACAATTGCCGATGCTATTTTAGACCGGTTGACCAACGGTTCATACCGCATCGATATGCAAGGAGAATCAATGAGAAAAATTTTGAGAAATAAAGAATAAATTTTTTAGATTTACACAGAAATATTTTTTGAGAAAAGTGTCCGTTAATTTCCGGAATGGGTGTCCGCTTTCAGCGGAATACGCATCTGTCGTCGGCTGGCTACTATTTGTCCATAATCTACTGAATATCAAGGAATGAAATAGATAAAAAAAGAGTTGCCATTTTTAGTGAACACAAGCGGGTAGGGGTCTAACTTTTTGAATAAAGATTATGATTCGATGCTAACCTTTATGAGCACGAAAAAACTTGAATTATAATATGTTGAAAGCGAGTAAATAGACTATTTTTTACTTGTTATTATTGCAATATTTGATTCTATCTTTCTAATATTTTCCTTGCTCACTTTAAGTTCCTGAGCAGTTCTTTTCCATTCGGCAATTGCATTCTGAACTTCTTCAATTATGATTTTTCCATTTTTTAATCCAAAATGTCGGGCTAGCTTCATTAAATGTTCTGTTTTCGGATTTTGACTTTCTCCGGCGACCATAGTACTATGAAATCCATAAGAGGAATAAGAGTAGGTAAGGTCGTAAGCAGGAGCAAATTGCCATTCTCCTTTATTATTCATAAGGAATGAAAAGTTTTTACTGTGGTCGTCACGGTTATGGGCAAATACATTAAAGGCAGCTAATCTGAAAACTTTTTCGTAAGCTTTTACATGTTTTTCCAACAGAAAAGCACAATCCATTAAATGCCCATAGTCCATTGTGCTAGCTCTGAAATTGTCGTGCATTAAACCAGAGGCAGTATGTACGTGAATTCTGCGGTTATTAATTATGTCAAATCGCTTGGTGCCAAAATAGTGTTGCCCCGATTTGCCTTTAAAAAGTTTACACTCACTCATTTCAATGCCTGCCTTCACCGCCATTTTATGATAGGCATATTCAATCTTAGCAATTTCAGGATTATCGGAGGATGATGGAAATTTGATAATCCAGTTCTCAAAACCTTTTGGAAGGTTCTCCTTGCCATGGATTATTTCATCGCTCGTAGGATTATAACCAACAAATATTTTTGGTCTTGCCCCTCCGGAAGAACCTCCAAGTACAAACAATTCCTCAATAATATCGGAGCTTGTCCCTTTCAGGATATTGTTCATTTCTTGAGCAAATCTATCCAATTCAATTTTGGCAGATAAGTTTTGATAGGTTTCAAATTCCGGTCGGAAAATAAGTGCTCCCATTCCATTTGTACCAATATAAGCCAAGCGATCGAGAGGGGTAATTCGAGATATATTTATGCCTTTAGAAGTTAAGGTCCTGTCCAATAATAGGCGTCCCCATCCGTCGGGCAAGGAATCATTAAACACTCCGAAAAGACCATCAAAAGGTTCTTTATTCGTTGTATGGATTTCTCCATTAAAAGGCAGCTTAATTGGCGATAAATTAAGTCCGGTTCTGATGAAATCAGAATTATATCGGAAGTAAATCTTTCCTTCAGAAAGGACCAACTCACCAACATCGTGCTTTATTCCTTCAATGTTGAGAGAAACAAATATTTTATCAATACCACTCATCATTCCTATTTATTGGTGAATAGTTGTTCAATTTTCTTCAGATTCTCCCCAGGTTGAAAAACATTCTCGAAATCTTTTAAACGACCAAAAAGATGTGCCAGTTTTAAAAGCGATTCCAGAGATATTTTACCTGTATTTTCGAAACGTTTGAGGCTGCCTAAAGATACGCCTGAACGTTCTGCCAATTCTGCTTGCGATAGGCGTTGTTTTTTACGGAGCATTTTATGCTTTTGGGCAAGTTTTGTGCAAACTTCCATTGGTGATTGTTCTAATGAGTACATTTTATATTAGTTAATATATTGACCTAATATATGAATAAATAAACAAAATAGCTAATATATTAAATGAATAGATTGCTATAGCTAGTGTGGGTATTATCTAGCATGCTGCACCAAATTAATCCGTTTATTTGATAGAAGGAATATATTTATATTTCCTGTATACTACAGTTAGTGTAGGCGTATCGTTGAGTTATCGATCTATGAAAGACTTCAGAGATAGCTTCATGATCAAAAACAGTTATTAGTTCAACCCACATACACGTCAGATTACAAGGCTATTGTGACTTTCTCATGAAGTTGGGTTTGAAAAAGTTCGAACAAACAAAAGCCTCTCAATGAGAGGCTTACCAGGGTTGCAATTTTTAGGTGAACCCAAGCGGGTAGGGGTCTAACTTTTTGATTGAAGATAATTGTGTATTAATTACTTGAAGCTAATATATATTATGCTAATAAACAACAAAAATAGGCATTAATAATTTGAGAATCAAGATTTTATATTGATTCTCTTGAAAATCGGAATTTCCCCAAATGTGACGAAGAACCCGCATCACCGAAATATCCATTCCGAGAGTTCACTCAATTTTATTAAGCATAATGAAGGAATGACAGATTAATCGGAGCTGTCATTTCGAATGAGGTACGAATGAGAAATCTGTTTCTTGGTGAGAGATTTTTCCTCATTCTTCGTCGAAATGACAAGCAGAATTGGATCTGTCATTGGCAGCAAAGCGAGGAATCTCTTTCAATTTAACTGGACAGTTATGATTCGGAATAATAAAACATTCAGGAAAAAAAAGCAGAAAACGAGCTGTTACAATTGAATTTTTATTTGTTATTAGTAAACTTGTACAATACGGTTTTGTGTTGTTTTATAGATTAAATTGTTTTTGTTATGAAGGTTCTGTACCTCAACGATATTGATTATTCAAGGGTAAAAAAGCAGTTCGAAAAAGCAGTAGGTTTTTTTGAAAACAATGATTTCGCTTCTGCTGAAATTAAAAAATTGACGAATAAAGGTTATTACAGGGCAAAGTTGGATTACGGAAACCGGCTACTTTTTAAATTTGCCAAATACAATGGTGAAACATTTATTTTGTTATTAGAGGTAATTTATGGCCATGCATACGAAAAATCAAGGTTTTTAAGGGGGGCAAAAATTGATGAAAGTAAACTTAAAATCCTAAAAAATGAAAAGCAGGTTTCCGAAGAAGAAATAGTTGCTATGAACTTTGTTAACCACAAAACCAACAAGTTTCATTTGCTCAACAAGGTTATTTCTTTTGATAGTTTGCAACAAAATATTTTTACGCTCAAAGTACCTTTAATTATTGTTGGTTCGGCTGGAAGCGGTAAAACAGTACTCACACTCGAAAAAATAAAGCAGCTTAAAGGAAATATATTATACATTACACTTTCGCCCTTTCTTGTCGATAATTCTTCACGGTTGTATTATTCCGATAACTATGAAAATGAGAAACAAGAAGTCGATTTTTTGAGTTTTAAGGAATACGTGGAAACTTTAAAAGTAATTCAGGGGAAAGAGATTGACTATAAAAGTTTTAACATTTGGCTGCAACCCCGGAAATATTCCTTTGGCATAACCGACGTTTACAAATTGTTTGAAGAATTCAAGGGTGTGATAACAGGACTCGATATTACAAAACCATTTCTGAACAAAGAGGAATATTTGGAGTTGGGGGTTAAACAATCTATTTTTCTTAAAAATGAACGTGAAAAAGTTTACGAAATATTCACTAAATACCTTGAGTTTTTAAAGGAGAATAATTTTTACGACCTAAATATTGTATCGTTTGAATGGCTCAGTTACAGCCATCCAAAATACGATTTTATTGTGATTGATGAAGTGCAGGATTTTACAAACATCCAGTTGTTCCTCATTCTAAAATCGCTGATAACATCTGGTAATTTCATGCTTTGCGGTGATTCGAACCAGATTGTCCATCCCAATTTCTTTTCCTGGACAAATGTTAAAACCATGTTTTATAAGCATGATATTTTGGGGAGCAATTTAAACGTTCTGCAAACGAATTATAGAAACTCAACCGATGTTACTGCAGTTGCCAATAAATTGTTAAAAATAAAGAATGCTCGTTTTGGTGCCATCGATAAAGAGAGTAACTTTTTGGTTGAATCGCTGAAGGAAAATAAAGGGATTGTAAATTTTTTTATAGATACTCCATCGCGACGAAAGGAACTGAACGACAGCACAAAACGATCGACAAAATACGCCTTGCTGGTAATGACACAGGAAGAAAAAGCCGCTGCCCGGGAGATTTTTCAGACACCCCTGCTTTTTTCAATTCACGAAGCAAAAGGACTTGAATATGACAACATAATCCTCGTTAACTTTATCAGTAACTACAGCCGCGAGTTTAATGAAATAACGCAAGGGGTCACAAAAAGGGACCTCGAAAATGATGATATAAATTTCTCGCGCGGAAAAGACAAAGCCGATAAATCGCTCGATGCTTTTAAGTTCTATATCAATTCGTTGTATGTAGGCATTACCCGCTCAGTCAAAAATCTTTACATACTCGAATCATCAAAAAAACATGACATTTTATCACTCCTCGATCTTATAGAAACTGAACAAAAAATAAATTTAAAAGCAGAAGTTTCATCTCTCGACGATTGGAAAGAAGAAGCGCGGAAACTTGAATTACAGGGGAAAAAGGAACAGGCCGATGATATCAAAAAGAACATTCTGCAACTCAAAAAGCCTGACTGGGAACCCATTACAAACGAAAATATTGACGATCTGAAGAAGTTGGCATTCGACCCAAAAACATTCAACAAAAAAGCAAAGGATCTCTTGTTTATGTATGCCTTGCTATATAACGACACATCCATTATCGAAAGTTTGGTTAATTTGAAATATAGAAAAGCGGAACATCCCGAATTTGAGCGTAATTCGATTAACAGAAAATATTACAGTAATTATAACACCGACAACGTTAAAGGAATTGAACAGGAAATTAAAAGGTATGGTGTTAATTATCGCGATCAGTTTAACCTTACCCCATTGCTGGCAGCTACTGAAAATGGGAGTGTTAAAATCCTTGATTTTCTCCTGAAACAAAATGGCGATGCTGATGTGATGGATAACAGTGGAAGAAATCCTTTTCGCATCGCCATTAACAAATTATACTTTTCACCTCAGTCTGTAAATAAACTCAAAGATATATTTTCGCGGATGTTAACCGAGAATATCAGGGTAAAGGTAAACGACAGGATGGTGAAAATTCCAAACAGGAAAATGGAGTATTTTCTGCTAAACATTTTTATGACTTTACAGGATGCCCTGATAAATAATTGCCGGCGTAAATTTGAGGAAGAGGGTGTGAAAGCTGCCGATATCGAGAAAGTTATTGCCCAATACCCGGAATCGATAATGCCAGATTACCGGAAACAAAGAAATTACATTTCATCAATTTTAGCTAAAAATGAAATTGACAGTAAAAATTCGTACAACAGTGCATTGTTTATTCGGGTTGAACGGGGTTACTATTGTATCAATCCTGGGTTGTCGGTTTTTGTAGAGGATAAATGGGTAAATATTTATGAATTCACGGGAATGAACATTGCAAAAAAATTAACCGAAGATGAAAAGCAAGAACAGTTAATCGATAATTTGATGGATGACATTGAGAGAAATAGAAAGTTAAATCCCGAATTTGCAGCCGAGCAGGATATACTTTTACTGGATTATAAGCGAAGAATGGAACAAATCAGGGATGAAAAGTTAGGGTTGGCAAATAAAACAGACAAAGAAAAAATTTTAGAAAAAAGTGAGAAGGAGGAAAGAGAAAGGGAAAGAATTCTTGAAAAAGAGAAAAAGGAGCAATTAGCCAAACAGAAAGCACAGGAGAAGAAAGACATCGAAAAGGGCTTGATGATATACAGTTTAAATTACCGTTTTAATCAATCAAAAAGGATGCCTTTGTGTCGAAATATTGAAGATGAAAGAATTACTTGAAAAACCGGAACGCATGTTTACCGGTCAGCGGAATACGCAATTAATTTCTTTCACCATTTCATCGCTTAGTAAGGTTACATTATCGTAGATGTTTTGATAGCTAAATTCAACACGCTTAAATCCATATTCGGTCTCAACTCCCATTAGCCATCTTATCGATAGGTGATTGTTGGATAAGTCATGTATCCATTCATAGCTTGTGTTTAAACACAGGCGGATCTGGCTCAAAACAAAAATGCACCATAAGTCCATCCTTTTCTACCTGTCCGTTTTTTATTTTTTGTTAAGTGGCGTTCCAAAACACAGAATATTTTTTGGTTATACTCCGCATTGCAATAGATAGCTTTCATTTTTGCAATCAGTTCCTCCAGTTTTCCTGACCTTTTAAAGTTTGTTGGTGTCTCCTCAATTAACCTGTGACCAATTGAAAATTGTTGTTCGAACCTGCTTCTCATATCTGAATCTTTTAGAGATAAACATATGAAATATGCGAATCTCAAATCATTAATACGTTGAATGTCTGGTTTTTAACTATGATACGCAAACAAATAGGCATAAAGTTTTCAACAGTAAGTTGTTGTAGGACAGAGGGTAGCACGTTTTTGAAGAGAAACTAATTAGTTATTTCTAAATGTACCAAATCTTCATTTGCATAATAACATACACGGTGGACAGTTAAAGCATCATCAAAACTTAAATCTTCCAAGTTTTCTTCCGTAGGATTTATACAGCTAAAACTGCCGCCATAAAACCATTTTGGTGAATAACGTTTAGCAATAATTAAATTTGAAATAGCCTTTACTTTTAAATCTCTTTTTTGACCTTCTGTTAAAAACAGAGTATCACCTTTTTGTGGAACAAAGGGTAACTCAATATCTAAAAACACCCTTTCATCCATAAATGCCTCTTCACTATGAATGTGAACTCTAATTTTTATCATAGTAATAATTAATTTGTTATGTACTGGTTTCAAAATTTGTACTTCCAAATCTCACAATAAATATAATGGATATGCAGCAAAAAGCAAAACGATTAGTCAAGCTATGCTGCGATTTCTTCAACTAATTTTACCATTTGCTAACTTAACTTTGGTTACAAAAGTTTTAGCTGGCTTGAAGAATGGGATATTATGAGCAGGAATAATAATTGTGGTATTTTTTGAAATGTTCCTTGCAGTTTTTTCTGCTCTTTTCTTTACAACAAAACTTCCAAAACCTCTTAGGTAAACATTCTTACCATCAACCAATGAATCATTAACCGTTTCCATAAAGGATTCTACTGTTTTTTGAACTGTTGTTTTATCAATTCCTGTGTTATTATAAATTTCGTTTACAATATCTGCTTTTGTCATTGTATTGTTTTTAGTGGTTAATAAATTTCAGCGTCACCCAAATGTATCAAAAAAATCTAAAAAATGAAGTATTGCATTAAATTTTAGTGAGTTATAGTTGTTTCTACGTATGCAACATTGAGGTTACATTCCACTGACTAACAAATTATATTGCAATACAAACATCAATCACAACAGGTTTTCTACTGCATTTTTAAAAGCTTTTTGTGACAATATTTCCGATGATGTATGTTGAAAAAATGCAACTAAGAAAATGGGATAATGGGATTGAATCATTATAGTTTTACATTAATTTCCAAACTATTATTATTCGATAATATAAAACCCAAATGCTAATGTGTTTCCAGATAATCCAATTTAACTTCAATTTGCATCTTCCTTTCATGGGGTATTTTCAGCCAATGCATCGCACCTTCAATATTGGGGAAAACCTGATATTTTGATGATTGCTTATAAGCTTTTATAAATTCCACAACCTTATTAATTTTTTGCAAAGTATGGGTTAACTTCAAATTCAGCCAGTACTTTTTCAATATTTTGTTGTTGTAATGCATTGTGATGCGAAATAATAATAATTAAGCTTAAACTTTCAATAAAATAGAAACCGGGATGTATGAAATAATTAAAGCAAGGACAATTAGTATCAGGAATTGCAGATTTACATTTATGGATAGATAATTTAGTGCAAAGGAGATAAGTACAAAAATTCCATTCACCAAAACAATGGTAAGGGTTACTTTTGAATGGTTGCCGAAAAGGCGTAGTAATCTGTGGTGTACGTGATTTGTGTCGGGAGTAAATGGAGATTTCCCGTTTCGTATTCGGATGACAAAAACCCGCAATGTATCAATGAGGGGAACCAATACAATCGCAAACGATACAGCTGGTGCGTTTTGTAAATAAGCGGGAAGATTCAGAGATGCATCGATCTGGTTAAACCGGATTAAAAGGGCCGACATGGCGAGTCCGATAACCAGAGAACCGGAATCTCCCATGAAGATTTTATTTGTAGTGCCAAATACATTAAAAATAAAAAATCCCAAGAGACTTCCCACAAGAGCAAAAGCCATAACCGCATATTCGTATTCACCAGCCCAAACAAAACATATTCCAAAGGTAAAAGCGGCCATAATCGCCAGTCCCGAGGCAAGACCATCTACCCCGTCTATTAAATTGTAGGCATTAATAGTGAGAATTATAAGAAACAGGGTTGCTAAAAAACTGATGAAATAATTTACAGCGTGAAATCCAAGAAAACCATGGAAATCGGTAAGCCTTACATTTGCCAAAAAAATGAGCAATAGTGCTGCAAAAATCTGAATAACAAATTTTTTACGGTTCGATACGATGATGAGATCATCTTTTAGTCCAATAAAAAATACCAGAATAATGGCGGCTATTATGTATTTTAATTCATCAAATGAATATCCGTCTGTGGAGACAATAGTACTTATTATAAACCCAATAAAGATAGCTATACCTCCAAGAGAAGGGATTAGCTGTTTGTGAATCGTCCTTTTGTCCATTGAATCAAAAAGATGTTTTTTTGCGGATACCTTAATGATAGAAGGAATACAAACAACGACCAGCAAAAATGCCAGTAGAATTGCAAGTACGAAGAATATATAAGGCATACTATTTATTTTGGATTAACAATGAAGTAGCTTTTGACTTTTAATCCTTATAGGGACTGCAAGAACTCTTCTTTATTAAAAATTAAAAATACATTTATTTAGTTGAAATACAAAGTTTTGAAGGAACATGATACTTCACCAAGGTATAAAGATCGTAATAGTCTCTTATTGTGTTTCTTTGTGCAATTGCACCCATCTTTAAAACTGCAATGGTGTTTGCTTTACAAATTTTTATTTTCCGATGGGTAAACGAATAATCCATTACCTTAAATGGCAGCGTAACTGCTCCTGTGGAGAAAAAGGTGACTTTGACATCATTTATTACAAAATCGATTTGCCAGGGAATATCCTGCCTGATAATTCTGTGTTCCGGAAAAATAGTTGCAATGTTTCGTTTTATTGTATTGATATTCAATTTGTCGCCATTATTCTGGTATTTTTTATTGTCTCTTTAACTTCATCAATTCCGTATAAATTTAATATTGCATAAAAATCGTCTATTCTTCCCCGTTCTATAACCCGTTGAACGACCAGATTTTTCATTTTTCCCCAGTCTATTTTATCCGTATCGAACTCCCAAAAAAGTGTTTTACGGATTTTTGCATTTTTATGTAATTTATAATCTTCGAAAAACATAGTTTTATTATTTTAAACGAAGCTAAAGATACTTAATTATTTAGTGTCTGTCTATAAAGTCCGACTTCTTCGTTACGCGTTGGCTCTGCGTTCTCTCCCGACAAATCGGGACAAGTTGTGGTTAAATTTATTTGTTGTTCTATCCCTGCAACCTGTAACCTGTTTTATCTTTTCTCCTGCCAGAGGGTTTCATTTTTGTTCCCGACGATTTATCGGGATTTGGCTTTGGCCGATTTTCAATTCGCTATGCTCAACTTGGATATTGTTTTAACAAAAAGAGTAAAAATGAAGGGTATTGATTATTTCCAATTTCTTTTTGATACAAACTGACTGGTGTATTCAATATTCTTTACTAAATGAGTACAGTTGTCGATTATTTCTGGTATCAAATCTGTAAGTGCTTCAGGAATATACTCGTGTGTAATTTGGTTTCTTAAATCACGAATTTCTATAAGTTGATCAGCTGACCATATCAGGTGTATTTTCTCTGCTTTATTTAACAGGTCAATAAACGGAACAAATGGTTCGTGAAGCAACATCCATATTGTTCGCAATACTTTTTGGGTATATAAATCAGAAGTCCTTCCAAATTTGGAACGAAGAGAATCAAGCGATTCCATCTCTTCAAAAGTGTATTCTTTTTTTGTAATAATTAATTTACACTTTTCGACAGAAAGATTTAAGGTCGCAAGAGCTTTTCTCAATAGTTCCAGTTCTTCAAAAAGAAGTTGTTTCTTCAAAATCTCGTTTTGCATTGTTAAATGGCTTGAGCACTTGTTAAAATTATTTTTTTAAAAGTGGTGTTATCTTCTTTTGTGAAATTGATAAGGTCGATTTTTTGCCAACCAAATTTTTTATAGAATTCCAAACGGAACCGTCTTAATTTCCTGGTATCAATTTTTTGTTCCGATAATAGAAGTAAATCAATATCACCACCTCGTCCATTATCATCTAATCGTGAGCCAAAAAGATATATTTCAACTCCGGGAAACATAATAGAAGTTTTTTCTTCAATGAAATTTTTTATTTCCTTTTTTAAACGCATAATACAAAGATACAAAATCGGAGATAATTTTTCTTGTTGGTGATTTGCAGTAATTGTGGATTTAGTATTTATGTTAAGGGAACTTATCGTAAATTTTGTTGCGGGGTGCAAAGGCTGCAAAAATCACGTTATTAAAAGCTTCAGTTCTTTCTTTAATTGAGGCAAATCATCGTGTAGTATTTGCCAAATAATGTCAACATTGATTCCAAAATAATGATGAGCAATAATATTTCGCAAACCATAGATTTTCTGCCAATTAATATGTTGGTTTTTATTTTTGAAGGATTCTGAAAGTTTCCCAGCATTTTCTCCAACAACAATAAAATTCATCATTGTCGCATCAAAATCTCTATCGTTTTTGTAAAGTTCTTCGGGTGAGTTATAATTTTTTGTGTACCGAAATATTTTTTCAATCGTTTCCAGTATCGATAAAAGTATATAATAGTCTTTGTTATGCATAGACTGCATCTTTCATTATCATTGGTTTAAAAATTGGATTAATCCATTTTTTTGCACAAATATCTACTTTCCGATTGAACCTCTTGTTTAGATAATCTTTTAATTTTTGTTCGACATCGTATAAATTGGCAGTACCAGGCTCGAAAACAACTAGAATATCAATATCACTGTCTTCTCTTTGTTCATTTCTGGCAAAAGACCCAAACAAAGCAATTTCAGTACAATGGAAATGTTCTTTGAAGTAAGGTTTATTTTTCTTGAGAAAGTGCATTATTTCATTAGCAGATAACATACTTAATAATTTTTTCTTACAAAGTTAATGAAACTGGTATGATAATTTGAAATTACATCTCATTATTATTTAAAATTCCCAGTGATATTTATCTCATTCTAACGTTTACTTTAAAGTTATTCGATGGAACTCGCTAAATAAACTTCTATTGGTATGAGAGAATTATTCTAATGCTCGTTTCAGGCCTGCGCGCCTTTCTAATTGGCTGGAATGATTTGTAAATGTTTTTTGGTATAATATTGTTTTGTTTTTTACTCTGTGGTTAAACCTTTTTTTATACTGAATGAACCACCTCCCCCTCATTCTTCGGGTACTCCTCCTTGTCAGGAGGAGAAAATTTAAAAATCGAATTATTTTTATTGCTTAATACAACAGATCATTGCAAACTTTCTACCTCCGTTTCGTTCCATTTTGTTTTGATGGCTGCTAAAAACTGCTTCCCAAAAATCCAACCAACGGCGATAACACCACCCAGGAAAGTCCAGATGATAAGAATCATTGGTCGATTGGGAGCTGATTTTTCAACCGGTACAGTTACCGGTTCGATGATGGAAAAAACAGGAGTTTCTTTTTTTACCTGTATTTTTGAATTTTCAAGCTGTTTTGAAAGTTCTGTAAAAACAGCAGAGATGATTTGAAATTCGTTTTGGACCCTCTCTAATTCCGTTTTTCCGATTTCGGTGAGGATGTTTTTATTTTTATCCCTGACACGTGCCAGTTTTTCGGAAGCGTTGTTAAACTCTTTTTGTTTTTCGTTGTATCGCTCCTGAACAAATTCCAATTGATTTTTGGCCTTTTCGATTTTATATTCTATAATTTTTTCCTGTAAAAGTTCTTGCGCTTTTTGTGCCAATTGTGCTGCAGCCTTTGCTTCGGACATGTTTGAAGTTAAGGTGATATAACCGTTTTTTGCATCAGCATTTAAAGAAACGATCGAACCTAATAATCCAATAACTCCCATCTCTTTATTAGAGAGTTGAATGATATTAGCGGAATCATCTGATTTTACCAATGATTTCTTTTCTCCCCGGATGGCCTTTAGTAAAATACCGGGCAACCCAAGGGTGTATTTTTTTATCGTACCTAATACATTAAATTTTGCGTATTTCGGATTGGTATAAAAATCGTAAAAACTTATTTTTTCATCGTAGCCTTCAAAATTTAATTTGGTGTTCATTAGCTCCATTCGAAACGGAATACTTTGCACAATCTGGGGATATACAATGGGGCTTAACTCCGAGCCGCTGTTCATGTCCATATTAAAGCCGGCCATGGCCGCCAGGGAAGAAAGGCCGCCAAGTTTGTTTTGATCGCCGCCTACCTGGGGCACCATAATGGTATCAACGGTATATTGTTTTGGTGTAAGAAAGGCAATAAACAAACCTAAAAGAGCAAATACCAAAGTGGTTTTTATGATTGTTTTTCTTCCGTTCCAAAGGGTTTTTGCCAGGGCAATGAGATCAATTTCGTCGTCGTTTCCGGGTGGTTGGTTGTTTTTAATTTCTTCGGTCATTATAGTAATTATTAATGAGTACAAAATAATAGGATGGTGAAGTTATGTATCGTGTTTGAATATTTGTTATTGGATATTTTCTTTGTTTTCTCCTACCGGAGGGGCTTTCATTTTTGTCTTGACACAAAAACCCCGTCTGACCGATTGGGAGCAAGCCGGGCAGGGAAGCAAAAAGGTCAAGAAAATATTATCCTTCCTACCAACACCGGCCCGGGCCATATTTTCTGGTCATCGCTCTTATCCTAATTACATCAGGATTTTGAAATTCGTGTATTTTCATTTTTCAACGTGTATTTTCATCAAATTTTTACAGTTGTTTTGCTAACACAAAAATTGTAAGTGCTGTTGTAACCGCTGTAAGTGTAGTTCCCCATACTTTTCCCCAGTCTGTTTTTTCCGGTTTTTCTTTTACCGGTTTTGGCGGTTTCATTTTTAAATTGATGGTCGAACCGGTTTCTACCAACGGGTAGCTGTGAATTCCCAAAAACCCGCTGGTTCCCATAATCTGGCTGTTTTTCTTAATGACAATCAAACTTTTTTTGTCGGCCCTTTTTGCAAAACCACCAGCGTAATTTTTAATATACCACCTTGCCGATTTTTCTCCCTGAAAAACAACATTCAGAGTGGTGTTACCCTGAGCCCCATTGTAATTGGAAAACCGGGTTGCTTCTGACTGAATAAAGACTGTATTTTCGAGTCTATCGATGTTGATTACGTCTCCAGCGAATAAATAAGGATCGAATTTAAGTTGTTTTTTATTTTGTAAAGCTTCACTGACATCCAGTGTAATGTATCCTCGGTTATCGAAGGTACGGAATAAACGACTGCCTTTTGAGTCGGCACTTTCCAGTAGTCCCCCGGCCATACTGATAAGCTCACTTAAATGAACCTGTTTTGAAGTGAGCATATAGGCTCCCGGATAATTTACTTCGCCCGAAACTTCAACCATTCTTCCCATGGCAAAAGCAGGAGTTTGTCGTACAATCACCTTATCGTAGGGTTGTAAACGAAAATTCGCCGGACGAACCAGCTGGTAACCGGAATCTACTTCCAGTACAATTATTTCTAAAGTCACTTTTTCGGTTGGTGAAATATTGGTTCGAAATACTTCGACGTTGTTTAAAGCTGCTCCTATAGTAAAACCTCCTGCATCAGTTAATAAATCGCGAATGGTAAGTGAGGGGTCGTAAGTGAATTGCCGCGGATTTTTTACAGCCCCTAATATTTGTACTTCGCCTACATTTAAATACTGACTATTGTCGTAAACGTTTAATTTATCACCCGGTTGAAGGATAAAATCATTTGAGTTATCAAGGTCAATTCGAATGTATTCGGTTTTTCCCGGAAAAGACAGATCGTCGCGAAAAATATAGGCAATTGGGTATGCACTTTGTTTAATACCTCCTGCCAGTTCAAGCGCCTGACCAACGGTAAGCCGATCTCCCAGGGCAAAGGTTTTTTCAAAAGGAGCACGAACATGACCGTTTACCGAAATATTGGCTACGTCGCGATAGTTTGCCAGAATAGGCACCTGAATCCGGTCGCGTTTTTCTAAATAAAACGTTTCACCTTTTGCTAACAGGTCGGCCCAGGGAACTGATATTACTTCTACGGTTTCATCGGAACGAATGCGTTCAATAAAAATTAAATCTTTTCGTGCCTGAACCGTAAATTGCGCATTGGAAAGTAAACTTTCGAGCGTAGGATTGGCATTAATATCGTACCTGCCGGGATAATATACACCGCCTGAGATTTCAACATATTGTTCAATGGGTTTTTCTATGGACTTAATGCGTACAATATCGCCGTTTTGAAGTTGAATCTTTATTTTCCCGGATAAAACCTCAGAAAGGTTGTGTTCAAATAATTTCACTTCACCATCCATATACCGCTGTATTTGAACAAAATCGGGATAGGCATTTACATTCACACCTCCCGCAAAAGAAATCAAATCGGCTAAAGATTCATCCGGAAGCATTTCGTAACGCATGGGTCGTTTTACTGCTCCTTCAATAGTCACTAAATTCTGGACAACCGGAACATAGAGGATATCGTTTTGTTGTAAATCAAATCCATATTGTATTTCAGGATTATTCATAAATTCGTAGAGGTCGAGGACTTTTTTCGATTGCCCGTGAATAAGCTGAATGGTTCGGACGGAACCAATTTCTGTTGGCCCACCTGCAGCCGACAAAGCATTAAACGCAGAATTTAAAGCCGAAAGGGTAAAACCCCCTGTAACATTAGTTTCTCCAAAAATATTCACCATAATGGTACGTGCAGTTACAATGGTAAGTGCAAATTGGTCGGAGCGAAAAGTATAGGCATTTGAAAGTCGCTTATAAAGTAATTCCCGCGCCTGTTTTAAAGTAATTCCCTGAAGGAAAATCTTGGGCATACCAGTTGGCTGAATATAACCTTCGTTGTTTATCATTAACTGCATATCGGTTTGCGATGCACCAAAAATAGTGATACGTATTTCGTCCCCGCCACCCAGAATGTAACTGTCGGGAGCAAGTGCCCCATCTGTTGTTATAAATATATCCAGTGTTTTATTGGTAAATAAAGAGTGCCCGTATATGGCTGCAGTACCTTCTTTCTTTTCTGCAGAAGCCTGAATTACCCGTTCTGCAGCTACAGCAATTGCTTCTTCTTTGGTTGCAGGGGCTTCTTGTGTGGTATTGGTAACCCCTTTATCTGCTGTTGTTGTGGGTTGTGAAGTTTCCACTATTACCGTTTTCGATTCAATTACATCTGGCTTTGCAAGTTGTGTTTCATTTGAACCGGATGCTGGATTTGCCAATGCTTTTTTCTCCGCTTCCATTTGGTCCATTATGCCTGTTACCCGTTTCTGATAAGCCGGGAGTTGTTCCGGTGGTACATTCTCTAAATCGATTCCCTCGCTTAATAAACGGGTACGTACTTCGCTTTCGTTAAGGCCACGCTTTTGAAGCTCCGCATTTATCTGAGCCTGGATGGCCGGTGGCACCTGTTGAGCATAAATTACCGGTGTACCAAACAGCATTAGAAATAAGAGCGATATAAGTACAAAAAACTTTGGCCTGGATTGGATACGTGGATTCATAAAATTGATATTTTAATTTTTATTGAATTTTAAAAAACGTTTGGATAAAAAATGCGATTATTTACAGGAACAGCACGATTGCAGCTCAACATCACGGTAGCAAAAATAAAGTTAAGTTTTGTTTTGAGTTGCATATGGTATTTTTTTTTGTTTAAAGATAATATTTTTTGAAGTCTGAGAGCAAAGAGATCTGAGCGAAGAGGAAAGAGAAAAGAGTTTAGTACTATATTGTTTTTAGCAATAGTAGGATTTGTACCAGTTAATAAATGCTTCTATTCCCTCTTTAAGTGTTGTATTTGGGGAGTAGTTAAATTCATCTTTCAACTCACTTACGTCTGCAAAGGTTTTGTGAACATCGCCGGGTTGCATAGGTAGCATTTGTTTTTCTGCTTTTTTGCCGATGGCATCTTCTATTGTTTCAATAAAATCCATCAGTTTTACCGGGTTCCCGTTGCCTATGTTGTATATGGAGTAGGGAGCCCCCCTCTTATCCCCCCGAGGGGGGGAGGATTGGGCAGCGTCGGTTTCCGATTTATCGGGACAGGCTGTGCCTTCCTCGCTGACTCTTGCTACCAAGTCACTTTGTTTAGGTGGATTGTCGATTACACGAGTAATTCCTTCTATAATGTCATCGATATAGGTAAAGTCGCGTTCCAGAATCCCGTTATTAAAAACTTTAATTGGATTGCCTTTTAATATGGAATTGGCAAAGAGTATAGGTGCCATGTCAGGTCGACCCCAGGGACCATAAACAGTGAAAAAGCGAAGTCCGGTTGTTTGAATATTAAATAAATGGCTGTAGGTGTGTGCCATTAACTCGTTGCTCTTTTTTGTGGCAGCGTATAAACTAATTGGATTATCTACAACATCGTTTACCGATAATGGCATTTTATCGCTGTTGCCATACACACTTGACGAACTGGCATAAACCAAATGTTTGATGTTGGAATTGCGACAAGCTTCCAGGATGTTCATAAAACCTACAATGTTGCTGTTGATGTAGGCATGAGGATTTTCTATGCTGTATCTCACCCCTGCTTGTGCGGCAAGGTTACAAACCACATCAAATTTCTCTTTTTCAAAGAGCTGATTTAGTTCTTCCCTATCTTCGAGGTTCATTCTGATAAAAGAGTAGTTCGGATATTTTGTGCTTTGTTGCCTAGAGTGCCATTGCTCTGCTTTACGAGAGATTCCTGACTCAGCCAACCGTGTGTATTTTAGTTCTACATCGTAGTAATCGTTAATGTTGTCGATGCCCATTACGGTATCTCTACGTTGTAAAAGCTTCTTTGCCAGGTGATATCCGATAAAACCGGCTGTACCTGTTATTAGTATTTTCATTGTTGTCGTGCTAGAATATTGAATTCTCTTTTTCCTTGCATTCCTCCGGAAGTTGTGACGCAATTTTTGATGAGCTGTAGCTCTTGGTGAGAATTCGTTTTATCCGTTTCACAAGTATATAACTTTATTAATTGTTTGTATTTCAATTTATTGTAACGATAAGATTACGGCGCATGGTTCCCTTGTTTTTCAAATTAGCAAGCATGGTTGCGCCTTGGTTTTTTATTTAATTTGTAATCACCGGGCTAAAGCCGCGGTGTAAATCATCTCCCGTTTTATCATTCATCATATCATTTATTACACCATGCTTCAGCTTGGTGCCTTAGTAATTGGTATGAACCTCGGCTTTAGCCTTTAATAATCACATTTTGTTCTATCGTAGCACGTTTGCTCATATATTCATCCCCTTTTGTGCCGGCTCACTTAAAATTATTTATCTCTCGGCATGCGGGTTTCATCTATATATAACTTATTTTATTATTTAATAATCAGTCGATTCTAAATCGCATTGTTGTCCTGCCAGACGGGCCTTCATTTTGGCTTGACCCAAAACCCCGTCTGACCGCTTGCGAACAAGCCGGGCAGGGAAGCAAAAGGTCAAGAAAGAAATATGCTGAACTCGCTTAATAAACTTCTATTAGTATGAGAGAATTGTTCTAATGCTCGTTTCTGGCCTGCGCGCCTTTCTAATTGGCTGGATTGATTTGTAAATGTTCTTTGGTAAATATTGTTTTGTGTTTTACTATGTGGTTCTCTCCCGACAAATCGGGACAAGTTGCGTCTACTTTGTGATCTCTCCCGACAAATCGGGACAAGTTGTGGTTAATTTTTTATTTTCTCCTGCCCCGAAGGATCGGGATTTCCGCTTCGCTCCAACCGGAGGGGAATTATAGTTTAAAGTTCAAAGTTTAAAATTTATCGATTTATGAAAATGGTGTTAATTTTTTCTTCCACAAGTTCTTTTATGTCGATTGCAAGAAGTTTGTATTCCATTGTTTCCTGATTGGATGGCATATACATATCGCCAGGATATCGCACATCCACCCCAAAATCGCTTAACTCTTTTGGATCAACAGGAGAAAAGTCGGGGTCAATATCGGTACATTCGGCCAGCAAATATTCGATATTATGTGTCTTTTTGATTTCGATATCGTTGGCGATAAGAAAGGCCTTTAGAAATTTTTCGACTGCCTGCTGGCAATGGAAACAAGCAGAGGCATTTGCAATATTTTCAAATTCGGTTAATTTTTCTACCACTAATAAATCTTCGTTGGCTTTTAATAACCATTGTTTTATAAAATTGACCGTTTCTTTGTTCATATTGCAATTCCCTCATTTATTACTTCTCGAAGAATGTGTCCGGTAATTTCTTTTTTTAATTGAACCTCATCTTCACTCTGAATTAATATATCGGCTGGGATTTTATATTTTGCCAGTTCTTTTCTCAATAGAGATTTGTAAAATCGTTTTTTATGGATTTCAATAGTATTTTTTGTTATTACAAGAAAATCGTAATCGCTATCGGATGAATTTTCATTTCTGGCTCGCGATCCAAAAAGAATCACTCTGCAATCCGGGAATAAACGAATGACAGCATTTCTGATAATGGATAGTGTTTCTTTGCTGTTATTAACCATTTTTTATTTCAAATTTACTCAATTATTTGGAATGCAGAGGCAAGAGTATAGATACAATCAGCAAGTAAATTGTAAAATTGTAAGGATAAAATTCTGTTTTATAATAAATTACCAAATAAAAAATAAAAAAAAAATCCCAAATCCTAAAAATGCAATTTTCAAAACGAACTCAATACGGGTAATTGAATTTAGATTTGCAGTTCATTCTGTTTTGGTTTTTTATCTCTGTGGTTTTCTCCTGATGAATCGGGACAAGTTACGGTTTCTCTGCGTTCTCTGTTGTTAATTCTTTATTTTCTCCTGCCGGAGGGTTTGTCTTACCAGACGGGCTTTCATTTTTGTCTTGACACAAAAACGAAATACGAAGAAAGCATTTCTGAGCTCAATAAAATTTAATGCTTCCTCCCGCATTCCCTCGCCAAATTTTCGGTCTAACGCACTTTAATTCGTGCTAAAATTCAACTCTATACTTCTAATATACATCCCCTTTTGTGTTTGTCCATTTTAAATTAATATCCTCAAACATCCGGGTTTCATTCGTTTTTTATTTTTTATTTTCAATAATAACGTATGGAACTTAGCATGATTTTATAATCATTGTGTTTTGTGTTTAATAATTCTAAAATCATCAATGTTTCATTGTTTTCGTAGCCAATTTATTCATCCTTTTTCCAAATCAGTAGTGCCGGTTTATCCCGGAAAAAATCATCCATTTGACTGGAAGTAATTGCAAGATAATTGATTTTTCTTTCCATTAACTCTTCTGCTCTGGCAATTAAGGTTTTGATATAATTGTCATCGAGGTTCTGCCCAATTAACAGCAGGTCGATGATTTTTGAGTCGTTACCAATGGCAAATTTGCCCGTTAGATAAGCAGCTTCCAGGTCTCCGATTTGGCTGGTTACCCTTTCGATAATCTGATCGATTCCAACAAATTTTTTCAGGATGCTGTTAAGATCATTAAACAG
>Ga0208648_1000758_pt1 | contig 29968 bp, 20 predicted proteins | sample AntAceMetag02UKL_FD_184772 | JGI IMG/M metagenome (GOLD analysis project Ga0208648, IMG submission 184772) | Saline lake microbial communities from Ace Lake, Antarctica - Antarctic Ace Lake Metagenome 02UKL (SPAdes) (version 2) | ecosystem: Environmental > Aquatic > Non-marine Saline and...
CACACCGGAAATAAGGAATCGAAAAGCCCGGCACGACTATTTTATCGTGGAATCATTGGAAGCCGGGATTATGCTGCATGGAACGGAGATAAAATCTATCCGTGCAGGAATGGTATCTCTGCGTGAAGCACATGTGATTATTGAAAAAGGTGTGGCAATGCTAATCGGAATGTCTATTGCCCATTACGTAAACCGGGGTTATGCCGATCATCAGCCATTTCGACCGCGCAGACTGCTTCTACATAAAAGAGAGATAAAACGTCTTGCCCGGAAAGCTCTTGAAAAAGGATTGACAATAGTACCATTGCGCCTGTACTTCAATGACCGGGGTTATGCAAAAGTTGAAATTGCATTGGCGAAGGGGAAACGTCAATACGATAAGAGAGCTACAATTGCTGAAAGAGACGCGAAACGTGATCTTCAGCGGATCACGAAAAGGAAATATGAGAATTGAATCATCCTGATCAAGAAAAACAAGTTGTAGCCGGAAATGACGGTGCGCGTTTAGGACCTATTCGCAAATTAATGGCGAAGGACATGAAAGCGTTTTACAGTCATTATAAGGATGGACTTCGTTCGGGAGTGTTTGCCATTGATCAGGTAGCCGCATATTTGCTTCGCTCACGCGGCAAAGGTTTGCGCCCCATGCTTACCCTGCTTTGCGTACGTGCATGTGGTGCGAATGGAAACCTGACAGAAAGATCCCTCTCCGCGGCACTTGTAGTGGAAATGCTGCATACCGCTTCACTGGTTCATGACGATGTGGTTGATCGAGCTGATGAACGGCGTGGTCGCAAAACCCTGAATCTTGTTTACAATAACAAAGTTGCTGTGTTATTTGGTGACTTTATGCTTTCGCGAGCTTTAGCCGGAATGTTTGCTCAAAGACGTTTCGAGGTTCTTGATCTTTTCAGCGACTGTGCATTTCGGCTCTCAAGAGGTGAACTTGTCGAAGCAATCGGATCAAGAAAACTTGACCTCGACAAGCCTAAATATTTCACTATGGTTTCCGATAAAACAGCCTCCCTGATCAGCGCTGCCTGCCAGATGGCGCCACTCTCATTGGACAAAGACGAATTCCGGGATCCCCTGAGAAAGTATGGTGAGTTGCTTGGTATAGCTTTTCAGATCCGGGATGATTTACTTGATCTCGGTGATGGTGGTCCAAGAATCGGAAAACCCTTGGGACTGGATATGAGCCAGGCTAAATTGACGCTACCCTTAATCCATACCCTTGAGCAACTCAAACAAACTGATAAACGAAGAGTTCTTGCGAAATTAAGAAAAGCGAAACGGTATAGTAAAAAAGGGCAGATCATTGACTTAAAAGACATTCTTGATCTTATACATTCAACAGGTGGTATTTCTTACGCAAGAGGAGTTGCAGCTGACTATGCAAGCAAGGCAGTTTTAGCATTGGAACCATTACCTCAAAGTATATATTTAGACAATTTAAAACTGTTCGCGCACTATGCGGCGGAGCGTAATAGATGATTTTTCGATTGAAATACATTTTACTTGTATTGTTGCTATTTGGGATAGGATGTTCACCTCTTCCGCTGAAAGAGACGCGAATGTTTCTCGGCACTGAAGTGACTATTACTATCCATAAAAAGTCAAGACGTTTGCGGACTGGCTTGTTGTGGGCAGCTCTTGATTCCTCATTCCGCGAAGTAAGACGAATTCATGAACTTGCCGGGCGCATGGAACTCTACCAATTGAATGGAATGGCAGGATATGATTACAGTTATATAACGAAAGAATTAGTAGATTTAATTAATCTTGGTTATGATGTCATGGATGAAACCAATGCAGCATATCGACCAGATATGGATCCGCTGATGAAATTATGGGGATTCAAATATGATGAACCGTATGTTCCGGAATCATGGGAAGTTGACAGCGTTTTAACCTTGGTTGATTCAACGATATTTACAATGTCGGACACTGGATTCGCAAGGCTTGATCCACATAATGCTGCCCTTGACCTTGGTGGAATTGCAAAAGGATATGCTGTTGATCGCGCCTGCCAGGTGCTGCAATCGGTTGGTATTTTAGCCGGTGTTGTGGAAGCGGGTGGCGATCTTCGATGTTTCGGTACGAAACCCGGTGGAAAACCCTGGCGTTTTGCCATCAGGCATCCACGAGAATTGGGCGAATTTTACACTACAATTACTATCGACAGCGGCGCCGTCGCGACATCTGGTGATTATGAAAGATATTTCATGGATGAGAGAATTAAATATCACCACATCATCGATCCAAAGACCGGCTACCCGGCGAGAGGGGCTATTTCATGTACGGTGGTGTCGCCTACATGTGTCAAAGCGGACGCTTATGCTACCGCGTTTTTTGTTCTTGGGAAAAAACGGGGTGTTAATTTAGCGGAAGAATTAGGGGTAGAAACCTTGATTCTGACAGAAGAGTTCGATGAAGTACGCGCCTATGAGACCGAAGGATTCAAGATGCTGCATGGGAGCGTAAATAAGGAAATCAGGGAGTAATCCTTTTGCGAATCGGCGTTATTCGGTTCAGCTCAATGGGCGATATTATCCTGACCGCACCAGTCTTGCGTGGATTGCGGAATGCATTCACTGATGCTGAAATAGTATTCATCACAACACCGCTTTATTCCGAACTTGCCGGATTACTTCCAGAAGTTGATAAAGTAGAAGAAATCAGGAAAACCGAGTCTGAATTTACAGGTGATGCTGAAAGGCTGGCTGCCGGGTCGTGGGATAAATTAGCCGATCTCCAGGCTTCACCACGCAGTAGAAATCTTCGCCGGTTGTTAAGAGCAAATGATCTGATAATCGATTCTCCGCCTCGCTTGCAAAGAAGTCTGTTTGTTGCTGCCCGTATCAAACTGGATCACTTTTATCCTGTCCCTATACGACAGCTTCGATCACTGGCAGAGTGGGGTGTAAAAGATGACGGAAACGGACTGGAACTGCGAATATCACTGGCTGATAACAGTCGGCTTGAAAAATACAGAGATATATTATCCCGGAATCCGATAGTATTTGTTCCCGGAGCTTCTTATAAGACAAAAAAGTGGCCCGGTAAATATTGGGCGGAGCTGTATCACAACTTAAAGGGGAAGCGGCCTGTTGTAACAGTTGGCACGAAGAACGACATGCCGGTTGAGTTGGCAAACGCAGTAGAAAATGATAAAGACTTTTTAAATCTCACGGGGCAGACTTCAATAGCTGAAACTGCATCGGTTATCAGCAAGGCTTCAGTGGTCGTAAGCGGCGACACGGGACCAATGCATATGGCGGTTGCCACAAACAGACCATTGGTGGCTTTATTCGGGCCTACCGTAAAGGAATTCGGTTTTTATCCTTTTCGAGCAACACAGGTAAAAATACTTGAGCGAAATAATTGGTGTCGTCCATGCTCCGCTCACGGCACCAATAGGTGTCCGTTGATTCATCACCGGTGTTTGAATGATATTACTCCCGATGAAGTAGCTTTTGCCGCCAAAAGCTTTCTAAATAATCAAAAATGAATGCCGTTAAACAGGAATATTATGATTTCGAGAGTACTTTATAATACATTTGGAATACCTTTGATGGCGTCCGCGCTGCGACTCGGTTCCCTTGGTTCTACCAAAATCCGTGAAGGCATAAGAGATCGGAACAATGAAGGTAAACGGTTGAGGCTCGCCCGGCAAAGATGCAGTAAAGACAGGAAAAGGATTATCATACATTGTGCATCTGCCGGGGAATTAGAAAGCGCGATCCCTCTGATTGATGCTCTCAAGGAAAAATCAAATGCTGAGATTATCCTGACCTATTTTTCACCTTCAGCGGTTCAACGCAGTGAAAAAATAAAAGTAACTGCAGATAATATTTGCCTGCCCTTTGATTCCGCCCGAAGAGTTAAAAGATTCCTGGGTATTCTTGATCCATCCCTGGTCATTATCGTGAAACATGATATCTGGCCCAACCTCGTCTGGATGAGCAGGGACAGGGGAATCCCGGCTGTACTCGTGAACGGTAATTTCCGCCCGGATTCAGCTCGTCTTAGTTGGTACTCTCGTGGATTTAACCGGGCTATTTTAGGCTCCTTGGATTGCATATTCGCAGTAGCTGATGATGATGCAATGAGATTCAGGGAACTTACAGGTGATGATGTTACTATTGAAGCGGCAGGAGATACCCGTTTTGACAGGGTAAGGCAAAGAGCATTAGATGGTAGAGAAGATCAGGGGGAATTAGCTGAACTCCTGGAGAATCATCCAACGGCGGTTGCCGGGAGTACCTGGCCTGATGATGAGAAGCTATTGCTGTCTTCATGGAGTGAAATTCAAAAAGAAATCTCTGATGCTGTATTGATTCTTGTCCCCCATGAACCAACGGAAGAACATCTTCTGCGACTTGCGAAAGAATGCAAGAAGCTTGAATTAGGTTTTGTAAGACTTAGCGAGTTGAAAAACGGCTCAGCGCCGGAATCTGTTATCTGTGTCGATAGTACCGGGATTCTTGCCGGTCTTTATGGACTTGGAAAAATCGCTTATGTCGGCGGCGGACACGGTAAGGGCGTTCATTCCGTTATCGAACCGGCTGTATTTGGAATCCCGGTTCTCTTTGGTCCGAATTTTCTGATGAGTCATGAAGCCCGGGATCTGATCCGAATTGGAGCGGCACAAGCAATAAATAAGAACAGCGAAATTATTACAGCATTTTCAGACGCATTGAGTGGAAAGGAAAATAGTAAACGTTGCGGTGAATTAGCTGCCAGGTACGTCGATGGTAAAACCGGCGTTTCTGATATGTTAGCCTCAAGGTTGGCAGAATTCCTGGAGAAGTAAAGCATGATTCACCTCGAAGAGGTACGATTTGATTTTCCACAGAGCCAGGGGGAAATTCTTCGAGGAATCACAACGACCTTCTCAGAGGGTGAGAGAGTTGTAATCACAGGACGTAATGGCAGTGGGAAATCGACATTCTTGAGAATTCTTGCCGGTCTGCTGGAACCATCCAATGGAGTAGTTCAATTTGATCCACCTGAAGTCGAATTCGGGATTGGATTGATTCAGCAAAACCCCGAAACACAATTAATCTGCTCGACTGTTGAAAAGGAAATCGCATTTGGTCTGGAGAACTCAGCCGTCGATCCGGTAGAGATTCGAAGACGAGTCGAGGAAACGCTTGAGAAAATTGGTTTACAGTCGCTACGGAACTATCCTCCTCACAAACTTTCAGGTGGTGAAATGCAGAAAGTCGCCTTTGCTGCGATATATGCTTTGAACCCGAAAATCTGGCTGTTAGACGAACCTGTCACTTACCTCGATCCAGTTGAACGTGAAAATATCATTCAACTCCTGGAAATTATACCGGATGATAACATTTTGATATTTGCAACCTGCGATCCCGAGGAGTTCACAATCGGGCAGAGGTTATTAGTCCTGCATGAAGGTAGAATTATTGCTGACGATATACCGGAGAAGATATTTACAGGTGACAGCCTGGAAATCGCGAAAGTTTCATCACAGTCTTTCAGCCAGCCCGAACAGGATGAATCAGGATCCCCAAGCGAACTAAGAGATGAAGATATTGAGCATATGCAATCAATTACTTCATTGAAAGTTAAAGGATTAAACTCATTCCGCAAATCAATTTTCGAACCATCAAAGCAGGTGTTATATGATATAGACCTGGAGATAACAGGTTCAGAGATCGTATGTCTCCTGGGCGCCAGCGGGTCGGGAAAAACAACTTTGATTGAAGCCCTGGCGGGACTGGGTGATCATGTTGATGGCGAGGTGAGCTGGGGACGCAGAAAACCGCAAAAAATGTATGGAGAAATCGGGGTTGCTTTTCAATTCCCTGAAAGATCTTTTTTCGCTGAAACTGTGTTTGATGAAGTAGCGTTCGGACCTCGAAATTTGAAAAAAAGCAACAACCAGGTAAAAGAGATCGTAGAGGAAGCGTTAATCACATTCGGTCTTGATCCCGAATATTACGGAGAGAAGAATCCCTTTGAACTCAGTGGTGGAGAAGCGAGAAGAACAGCCCTTGCGTCAATAAGGGCTTTACGTCCGGCAGCCTACCTGCTGGATGAACCAACTGCCGGGCTTGACGAAGAAAGCTGTATCCTGCTCGAAAAAATGCTGAAAGCTGAATCCGAACGTGGATGCATTATCCTGATTGCCGGTCACGATACGGAAAAATTCTCGAGGTGGTGTGACAGATTTATCCTCCTCGAAAACGGTAGAATTACCTGGGATAACCATTCTATCCCGGAAACGCTCTACAGGTGAAAAAAGAGACTGATATGCCAAAGAAGTTTACATCAAAGAAGTAATACTTGCTCATCAAACCATGCCTCTTTCCGTAAAAAAAGGATTTCTCTAACAAAATCAGTTGACATTGTTAAAAACGTGTTGTAATTTAACATTAACCGTACAATATAAATATTTTCGACATTGAGAAAAACCTTTAACCATATAAAGCATCCCCGCTCCGGTTGAGGTTAGTTCCCGCGCTGGGAAAAAGACTTGCCGGAATGTTGAATAACTTGCTCCGGAATGAACTTGTTCCGGGAAAACTGACGCGAGACAAACGCATGGCATTGTAGCTATGCAGTTGACCGAGCACGAGGAAGTTTAATGAATATACGGTTTTTTATTACCCGCCAAATATTTTTCATCATGTTATGCACATACATACCTATCTCCATCTTCGCATCAGGAGAACCGGACAGCTCTGATTATGACTTGGACACCACTGGTGCTCGTTGGTCAGATCCGATTCAAATAACATTTGAAGATTCAATACCTATAGGCACTGAATATACATTGGGGTTATCTCCCGATGATAAATGGCTTTATTTCTATCATAGTAACCGTTATGATATTGGACATCTCAAAAAATATTATTTAACTACTCTGAATCTTGAAGGAGAGCTACAGCAATCAAATATTGTATATTTTATGCGAAACCGTGGTGATTGTACTCTATTTACTGATATTCATAACAATTTATGGGCATTTATTATTAGTTATAGTCATATATCTTATTTCAATATTACGAATAATGGCGACACGAGACTTGGAAATCTTGAAATTAATCAATTAGGTGATTATCCTAATCATATCCCCGCCAGATATCTTCATGCGACTGTTATTCAAGGGGTTAATGGTGAGGTTATGGTATGGTATATCCGTCGATATTACCAAACAAATAGATATGTACTTGCTTGGTATAAATTATCTTCAGATCTTACCGAAGTTATTGACGAGGGTGAGCTTGAAGAATCAGAATCAATAGGTCATAATGACTTAGGACCATCTTCAGGAGATATAACTACCGGACCAGGCGATACTATTCATGTGGCTTATACAAGTTATACATTTACCAATAATATTCTTCAACAACGTCTTTATTACGCAAAAGTTGGGTGGGACGGTGAGGTATTCTTTGGTCCAGTATCACATACACCAACAGACCGGGCATGGTATGAAAATATGGATAATGATGGTGGAATAGTGGTTGATCATTCTGGAAATGCATATATCGTATCAGCGTATAAAGATGCCGGGAATGGCAATTGGTGGGATTTAAAACTCCACCTTTTTTTACCAGACAGCGAATACCTCTCAAAAATTGTTGAAGAAGAAACTCGATTCGGATCTGGTGAGAGTGATGTAGTTATTGATGCTTTAGGTCGAGTACACGTTTTATATGCTTCTCACAATAATCCTGAAGGCAGACAAACATCCGTAATGCATTGTGCGTTTGAAAATGCTGATACCACCTGGGTAATTGAACCACATAGTATTATTAGAAATGGATTGCATAATTCTCAACGTCCAAGTCAAATCTCAGTTAAAGCACATCCTTCAAAATATAGTATTGCTGTTACATATAAGTTCAGATCAGACGACATGGAGTCACCAGAAGTTTTCATGTGCTTATTGAATAATACCGAAAATATGTATGATCAAATGGATCAGGTAAAGACTGACATTAATGATTCACCTGAAAAAACTGGAGAGATATCCATAACACCAAATCCATTTAATAGTTTCGTCAGAATTAATATTTCAGTACAAATGAATTCAGAGCCAAAGGTTTCAATTTATGATATTTTAGGAAGGAAAGTGAGCGATATAAGAACACAATACTTTTCTGATGAAAGGCAGTATCTTTACTGGGATGGCACAGATGGGTACGGAAATATTGTTGGGTCAGGTGTATATCTCTTAAGGATAAAAACAGGTAACAACTTTTATACTAAAAAGATTTTTAAGTTAGACTAATTGATAAGGAAATTCATTCACAATTTATATTGGTCTGATTTGCATGGCAGAAACCTAAATTGTTTGTTAACTAAACAAAGGAGAACTATGATGAAATATCCATTCCTATTCATTCTATCTTTTATTTTTGTTACTAATGTTTTAGCGGATATTGAATGTGATGATCATGAAATTGAAGAGATTACCAATACTTTATATCTCGAATATGGACCGGAAGTAGTAAATGTTGATTCAGATCCAGAACTGGAATTTATTATTTTACAACAAGGAAAAGTTTTTATAGGAGAAGAAGAAAGCACCGCTAAAGTATTAATATATAATGATAGTGGAACGTTCTTGGACGAACTAAATGTCGAGGATAATTTACTCGACAATTATGAAGCACATTTGTCTTATTATACTCTTGTTGCTCAACCAACTGTTGCTGATCTGGATGGAAACGGAATTAACGAAATAATTGTAGTTGCATCTAGAACGAAATGGTTTATAAATGATAGAAATAATAATCCATTAAATCGTTGCTGGTTTCAGATTCATGGCCTTTCTCCCTTTGAATGTTGTGAGAGAATAAATCAGACCATGATTTGGGAATGGTCTGATGACCAGAATGAATTTGTGTTTAAAACATCTTTATTGAGCATTGGACCAACATATGGTGTTTACATACCTACATGTTTTGACTTGGACCAGGATGGGGATATGGAAATTTTTGGGGTAAGTCAAACTGGTTTTTTCGGAAATTCTGCAACTTACTTATATGTATTAGATTATGATGGTGATGAATTAACTAAGATCGTTAATGAATCCCTTGATGATCCTTGGGATGCTAATGATGAATTCGATTATCCTAGATTTCCTTTTCTAACCTATGATGATGTAAATACTTTGAGACAAGAGAGAGCTATTATTCCTATTGCAGTGACGTAGCCCGGATTCTTGAATCCGGGATTCCTCTGATTTACGATTTAACCTTTAATTGCGCCTGAAAACCGGACACGATCACATTTCTTGCCGGGGTTCATAAGGATCATTATATATATATTCGATTTGACATCGTGAGGTTCTGTTTCACTTCACATCCCCGGATTCGAGAATCCGGCTACTTTTGGATAAGATTCTCATGTACATTTACATCAAAGTAATTATTCAATAACATATTTTGTTTAAAATAATGGTTGTTTACAGACGATACCTCACAGATAATCCCGATGAATTATTCTTCTTTACATTTGTAACCCATAACCGAATACCCGTCTTCAAATCACGTGATGATTACCTGAAAATATGGCAGGAATGGCGGAATGTCTCTTCCAAGGCTGATGGAGAATTAATCGCTTATGTTTTCCTGCCTGACCATATTCATTTATTGATTAAACAGGGAATAATACCATTTTCCGAACAGGTGAGATCATTTAAACGGAAAATGAATATGTTATTTGTCGAAAAAAAAGGAACTATCTGGCAGGCGAGATTCTGGGAACATAAAATCTGGGACGATGACGATTATCGAAAGCATGTAGATTACATTCATTTCAACCCGGTAAAACATAACCTCGTCCGGAATCCTTATGATTGGAAATATTCGAGTTTTCGTAAATTTGTTGAAGAAGGCATTTATCCTCCGGATTGGTCAAGCGAACTCGATTTTATTCTCCCTGGTGGTGCCGGTGAGGTGTAGCCCGGATTCTTGAATCCGGGGTTTCTTTGATTTATGATTTAACCTTGAATTGCGTCTGCGAACCGGATACGATCACATTTCTTATTGAGATTCAGGGTGATTAATATACATTCGATTTGATATTGTGAGTGTCTGTTTCATTTTCCCCGGATTCAAGAATCCGGGCTACTTCTCAGAGAAAAATGTTGTAAATTAAAGTAAAACGTTTTTCGAAAACCATTGTGAATTATGGTCAAATATAAAATATTGCATCTTCTGTCATTGTTGGTAATAGGATTTTCATTTAATTCCATTTTATATGCAGGGCAGGTGCTAAATCCTAACATTGCGACTGAATGGAAAATTAACTCTCCTCACCCTATATATTATTATGAACTTGACGAGATCGTTACCACCTGGGAGGATGATTTTGAGGGGAATGACGACTGGACTACTTCCGATCTGAATGTCACCGGCGATTTCTGGCATGTCAGCGATTTTAACGCTTACGAAGACGGTGAGTCTTGGTGGTGCGGTGATGATGATCTGGAAGGTTATGGCAACCGTTGGCTGCAATACATCGAAACACCTGAACTGGATTTTTCCGATGCCGCAGAAAACCTTGAACTGACCTTCCGGATGTATCTCGAATGTGAGGAATCGGGGAATGAGCCTGCCGGATATGACGGATGGGACGGGGCTAACGCCTGGTATTCCGAGGATGGCGGGGAAATATGGTCTGTCCTGGAAGATCCGGAACCGGCTTATGGTTCGGAGAGCCTGTACGGTTTTGGTCATGCCTTTTATTTCGGTATCGGCATACCCGGCTGGAACGGCGACGACGGTGGCGAAGACTGGATAGAGGTCACTTTCGACCTGACTGATTTCGTAGGAGCCAACAGTTTTATGCTCCGTTTCGCCTTTTGCAGCGATGGTGAAACCTCAACACCTGAAACCGGCGATCTTGGTTTTTTCATCGATGAGATCCTTATTCGAGATAATGATCAGACCTACCTTGAGAACGACGCTGAGGAAAACTCTTTTCCCTCGGATTTGATTACAGTCGAACAGGAAAGCAACGGTGACGTCTGGGTATTGCAAACCAATTCATATCATTCCGAATCCCACGCCTGGCAGATGGAACACACAGCGAATCTCCGTTGCGTCCTGGTATCGCCCGAAATTGAAATCCCGGATACTACACTTTTCCCCTGGACACAATTAGCCTACTGGGTTCGGTGCGATATGCCGGACAGTGATGGTGACAGCGACGGAGTCCTCGAAGATTATTACTCGATTGATATATCCACTGATAACGGGGATACATGGGAACGCCTGGTTTATGATTACGGAGTCACTGACGGTGATGGAAACTCACTCTACAACTGGGATTACCGTTCCACCGGCTTGAGAGGTGGAAGAAGAACGGATAATATAGATTTGACCCTATATTCCGGCGAAACAGTACAGATTCGTTTTACCGGTATTACGGATAACAATGATGACGGTGGCGAGGGCGGTGGATTGCTTATTGACGACGTGATGCTTGTTTCAGATGCACTGCTCGAAAATGATGTGGCTGTCCAGCCTCCCAACATACCCTTCCCTACAACGGTAGGTTTCCCCATCCCGGCAAGAACAACTTTCGTAAATCGTGGATGGAATAGTGCAAACTTTGATGGTGCATGGTTCATTGATGATGAAGAATTTCTTGTTCACGAAAACATCGAATTAGCTGGAGGTGAATCGACAACTTTTCTGCTTGATAATGATCCCGATGACAACTTCGAAGGCTGGGTTCCTGATGATTGGGGTTCTTTTGATCTCTTCGTTACCCATAATTTTGGAGACGATGATGATGAAACGAATGATACAAGTTTGACCGTTACGATTGACCTGCTTCCTGAAGGGCAATATGAATTCGGTTATGACGACCGTAATCCGCAATGGACAACCACGCGGTTCCCAATCGGAGATGGGCCTGCTTCCCGTTTTGTTATAGATGAAGATTTCTACCCATTTGATATAGAGACCATCCGTGTCTTGTGGAACAACGACATAGATGAAGACCAGGAAGTGGAATTCGTCATTCACGTATTAAGCGATCCCGGACTTGAAACTATCTGGTCAGGTACCTATGAAGTCGATACTTCGCAAGTCTATCCGGACTGGCAGGAATTAGACCTTTCACTTGTAGATGATTTGCAGGGACTTGAATCAAATTTCTGGGTCTGGTTCGAGCTGACTGCCGATTATGCATTTCCACATATAACTTATTCAGAAAGGACTGTCGGTGAGGGTCATCATTTTGAATTTGACGGAACGGAAGCGGTAGATAGCGATGCCGACTGGATGATCAGAGCCGTAATTTCGACTGATCTTGATGAAGTACGTTCCTCATATTCCATCCTGCCGGATATGATCGTACTGTTTCCGCCTTACCCAAATCCATTTAACCCTTCAACGAAAGTTGATATCAGCCTGCCGAAAGCCGGTGAAATGATAGTTGCTGTGTACAATACCTTAGGGCAACAGGTAGCGGAACTGGCTCATGGTCACTACCCCGCAGGAGTCCATACACTCACCTTCGACACCGGCGACCTTGCCAGTAGTGTCTATTTCATAAGGGCATCTGCACCCGGCGAAATAGTCCGGATCCGCAAGGTGGTCTTGATAAGGTGAACAATATGCTGTGATTTAGAAAAGAGATTAGCCCTGGCTCATGTTGTCAGGGCTAAATTTTCCCATTTATTTCAAGTCCATCGAATAATATAGCAAATCGTCTTGCCGATTTAATCTCCTGCTTCTATCTTAACTTTATTGAAAAACTCCAGGAAAAACAAACCAATGAATGACATATTTTTCCGCAAAATTGCTCAAGAGCTGAATACCAGGGAACAACAGGTACAAGCTGCCTCGGGATTATTGAAGGGTGGTGCGACTGTACCTTTTATCGCTCGCTACCGCAAGGAAATAACCGGCAGCCTCGATGAAATCGCTATAACTGCCATCCGTAACCGTCTCGGTCAGCTTGAAGAGCTTGAAAAACGGAAACAGTCTATCCTCAAATCACTGGATGAACGTGAACTCCTGACTGATGAACTGAAGTCAGAGATTGATTCCGCTGAGACGCTTACTGTACTGGAAGATATCTACCTGCCCTATCGTCCGAAACGGCGTACCCGTGCTATGATTGCCCGTGAACGGGGGCTTGAGCCGCTGGCGGAGTTGATATTCAAACAGGAAAATATTGATCCGGTCACTGAAGCGGAAGCATATCTCGATCTTGAAAATGACGTTCCTGAGGTAGAGGATGCTCTCGCAGGCGCACGGGATATTATTGCTGAATGGATAAACGAAAATCAGCAGGCACGTGCTGAAATCCGGAGGTTGTTCGGGAAAAAGGGCATATTGACCTCAAAGGTAATTAAAGGAAAAGAAAACGAAGCTGCCAAGTTCAGCGATTATTTCGAATGGTCGGAACCGGTGGAAAAAATTCCGTCACACCGTCTGCTTGCCATGCGACGCGGCGAAAATGAAGGTTTTCTTTCGCTGCAGATCCGTCCCCCGGAAGATGAAGCTCTTCAGCGCCTGAAAAAAAGATTTATCAAAAAGGATAACGCAGCCGCCGAAGAAGTCCTGATCGCATTGAAAGACAGTTATAAAAGGCTGCTGTCGCTTTCCATGGAAACAGAGATACGGCTTGAGAGCAAACAGCGTGCTGACGAAGCAGCAATAGCTGTATTTGCCGAAAACCTCCGTGAACTGCTTCTCGCCCCGCCCCTTGGTGCCAGGAGGGTGATGGCGATTGATCCGGGATTTCGCACCGGATGCAAGGTCGTATGTCTCGATCCACTGGGCGGTCTGCGACATAATGTGACCATCTATCCCCATACCAGCCGTCAAAGGGCATCGGATGCGTCTGTTAAAATTCGTGACAATATCGAACTTTTCAAAACAGAGGTTATCGCTATCGGTAACGGCACCGCCGGACGTGAAACCGAACGTTTTATCCTGAACCTCGATCTGCCGAAATCAATCGTGGTAATCCTGGTCAGCGAAAGCGGAGCATCGATATACTCGGCATCTGAGGTGGCGCAAAAGGAGTTTCCCGATCATGACATTACAGTTCGTGGAGCAGTGTCTATCGGGAGGCGGTTGATGGACCCGCTTGCCGAAATGGTAAAGATAGAGCCGCGATCAATCGGTGTTGGGCAGTACCAGTATGATGTTGATCAGAAAGCGCTGCGGCAGAGCCTTGATGATGTTGTGGTGAGCTGTGTGAACGCTGTCGGTGTGTCATTGAATACTGCCAGCCCCGAACTGCTTTCCTATGTCTCCGGGATCGGACCGAAACTTGCAGGAAATATTGTGGAATATCGCGGCAATAAAGGTTCTTTCCGTTCGCGTAAAAGCCTCAAATCCGTTCCGGGTCTGGGACCCAAAGCTTTCGAACAGGCAGCCGGGTTTTTAAGGATACCCAACGCTGCCAATCCTCTCGATTCCAGCGCTGTCCATCCGGAAAGTTATCATATTGTCGAAAAAATGGTGAAAGACCTTGGCTGCTCTATCAGCGACCTGCTGAATAATGAACAACTGCGAAAGCAGATCAAACTCGAGCTATATGTCAACGACAAAGTAGGAATGCCGACCCTGAACGACATCATGTCAGAATTAGCGAAACCGGGACGAGATCCACGTGAGGAATACGAGCTGTTCGCCTACGCCGAAGGAATCGAGAGCGTCGATGATTTGAAAGAAGGGATGATACTGCCCGGTGTTGTAACCAATGTTACCGCTTTCGGCGCATTCGTAGATATCGGCGTCCACCAGGACGGACTGGTCCATATCAGCAAACTGGCAGACAAATTCGTCAAGAACCCGAATGATGTGGTAAAAGTGAACCAGAAGGTGCAGGTAGCAGTAATCAGCATTGACATTGAACGCAAGCGAATAGGTCTGTCCACGCGGGAAGGTGATTTGCAAAACTGACAGCTGAAAGATGACCGAATCTTTAGGTTAGGTGACCAGTTAACAGATAAACGAGGTTAGAGTGCGTCAACCTTTTACAAGAACAATTATTATATTCATAATCTTGTGTAACAATCTCCATGCGCAGTGGGATAATTATCCTCCAGTGCCCATCTCCGGAATTGCAGGTTTTAACAGCAATTCCAATCTTTTTTCAAATAATGATATTGATATCTCTAACAGAAACGGAATTCCGTTAAGGGAGAGTAATTTTATTGATTGGGGTTCTGGAGATAAAAACTATGTCAGCAACGGAAATGATATTATATGCTATACCTGGGCAGAAGCTCGCGATGGCGCCATGAATGTATTTGCTCAATTATATGATCTGGATGGAAATACTCTACTCCCAGAAAATGGCTTGCAACTCACAGACGATCAATGGGCACAAAAACTATCCAGCGTAATATATGCCGGGCAGAATCAGTGGATTATCGGTTGGTACGATTTCCGTCAGGAAGCAGATTGCGGAAACCCTCTTAATCCGGAAGATCGTCTGTTAAACACACCTTTCTACTACCTCCAGAAAATTGACCAATACGGCAACTTGCCTTGGGGCTTGAACCCTGTGGCACTCTGGGATGATCCGGAAGATTACTACATTAAAGATTTTGTACCTGATGAAACCGGTGGATGTTTTGTCGTATGGGAGGATCTTGCTGAATACAACTATTCCGGGCAGCACATCAACACTGATGGAGAACTGCTTTGGCCCATCGATGGTGTTTTAATGACTGACAATTATTCCGATATGTCCAATATTCTAATATATAACAACGAATTGTATTATGGCTGGAAAGTGATAGAATCAAGACTCATGAATATATATGCTCAGAAAATGACCTTTGATGGGCAAAAATGCTGGGGTGACAATGGAATATATTTAAGTGAAGGTTATGACAGGAACTGGTATCCGCAGATCTTAAAAGATGGCAATGGTGGAATATTTATTTCCTGGTATAGGGAAAATCTAATTTTTGCTGAAGCCCTTTTTATCGATATTTATCTTCAGCATTTGGATACTAACGGCACCATACTTTTTAACGATGGAGGTATTTGTCTGGAACATGGTGGAGGGTATATAGGATTTGATGAGTTCAGCTTTTTAAATACCGCGATTGATGAGTTTGTTTATTCGTTTCAATACATAGACCGTATTGAGAGATCAAGTGAAGTCTTTTATCAGAAATTCCGGATAATAAACGATGAAATTATATTGGGATGGGAAGATAGCAACGAAAATCCCAAGTTAGTCAAGCAATACTCGATTGGGGTTGAAGGTACTGAATTATATTCAGATAGCGACAACTCTGTTGTTCTTGCCGTTCAAACCAACGCTTATGATTACACCAGCTTCAATTCTAATTTCACAGAAATCCATAAAATTACTTCTGAAGGATTATTTTACTGGCAGGAACCACTGTTATTAGATATTCAATATTCTCAATTTTCATCAATGTTCCTGGATGATCATCTCTATTTCATAAGTAGTTACCATACAGTTTATAATGCAACAACTACTTATCTGCAAGCTTATTCACTTATCACAAAAAATGAGCGATTTGACAGTTATGGAATCAGCATGCTTAATAACACATCAGCTGCAACTTACTTTTCCAGAGTTGACAATAAAGGAAACAAAACCTGGTTTTCCTGGGTAGATAATGATATCGAAAATTCTTCAATGTTTTACATACAATGTTATGATCAAGATGGTGGTTTCTTTGTATATTCAGACAACGGCATCCCCGCAATAAAGCCGGAGTTTACCAACCCTGAAGATTATTCCTCAGTCTCACTGTGTGATATTGAAATAATGAACAATGATGACATAGCGTTAGCGTTTATCAACTCTGATCGCGATGCCAATGGCCACTTCACATTTGCTTTAAGATGCCAGCGAATCAATACTGATGGTGATTACCTGTGGCAACAGGACGGTATAACGATTTATAATTTTGATGACAATTTATACTCCAGCATATTATTCACCGAAACTGATGATGATGAGTCATTACTGCTGTTTTATGATGTTAGATCGCTGGATAATTCCGATTACAGTTCCAGCATCAGGATGCAGAAAATAACTTCCCAGGGCGAAATTCTATTTCCGGATCAATATGGCAAATTGATTTCCGAAGACAGTGAAAATATGGAATATAAGATTCGTGGTGTGCTTAATACTAATGTTAATGGTTCAGCAATTGTATATTCAGTAAATAATGAACTTCGGCTGATGATGATTGATTCGGATGGGAACCAACATTGGACTGGCGAAGCTATCTTATCAACAGCCTTTCAAAACTATTCATCACGCCTTGGTATTATTAAGATTAAAGAAACAGGTGAAAACCTCACTGTTGTTTGGCGAATTCAGGAAGATGACGGGGCCATTTATCTTTATGGACAAAAAGTTGATATTATAAATGGTAGTAAAATATTTCAAAACAGCGTCAAGTTGTTATCAGATCTGCCTTTTAATGATAAAGCTGATGTCCTGATTGATGAGTCACATATCTGGACTGCATGGGCGAGTGAAAATGATGTGTTTCTGCATTGCCATGATCTTGGTTTTCAACTACTGAATGATGAAGCAAATTCGAAATTGGGCTGGAGTGGCGATTTCAAACATGGAAACGCGGTTCTTATTGGGAACGGGCAAAGAGGCGCATACCTGATAATTCAGAATGGAAGCCGTTCTGCAGACCTTGATTATTTTTACTTCGAAATTGACAGCTCATACCTGTATGATAATAGTTCCTGGAATGAATCACCGGATACCCTTATAAACATGTATGCAGCTCAATATGATTTATCCGCTGCCTCAGATGGTAAAGACGGTTTCTTTTATATCTGGAATGACACAAGAGTCGGGACACGGGCTAATCGTGGAAATGATGTGTACTGTGGATGGCTGAAGAATTCAGCGCACAACACGCCAAATCCTCCTCCAGATTTTCGCCTCTATTCACCTTATCCAAACCCGTTCAATCAATACGCAAATATTCAATATGATATCCCTGAACGGGCCTTTGTTGAAATATCCATTTACAACTTGCTTGGACAAAGAATTACAATTTTAAAAAACATGGTATTAGAAGCAGGCCACTATTCTGATATCTGGGATGGGAAGTCCGATAATGGCAAGATATTAGGCTCTGGTATATATTTCATAAGTTATAAATATGATAATTTAGTAGAATCTAAAAAGATTGTATTTCTAAAATGAGGTAATGAAGAATAAAATATCTTAATTATTCTTAAATTGAATATTTAATACTGCTAATTCGTGTTAACATATTGTTTCGAATCACAGGGATTCGGCGGGTGTTCATCAGGGAAGGTGATTTGAGAGCTGACACGAAAAAAATAATCCCGTCGGTGAAATGATTATGATTATCTGTCAAATTTGATTAACTTATAATAAGTACTTACAAAAACAACCAACTCGGCAGAATCATGTTCAGAAATATTTTGATTCTTACCTCCTTATTAATATCCTGCTCATCATATTCGCAGAATTATATTGAATGGACCCAGATATATGAAACTGATTCCTCAAGATCAGCTTTTTATGATGTGAAACAACTTGGTGATGGAGGTTATATCTTAGTTGGTGAACGTACGCTTAATCATAATTTGTACGTTGTTAAAACTGACAGCATAGGAAGTGAATTATGGTCAATGATATTTGATAGCCTGGGATATGGTGCTTCTGTTCAGGTGTTGGATGATGGTTGTTTCGTATTCGCAGGAGGTCATTTTCTCATGAAAACATCATCCGGTGGAGAAATAATCTGGCAGAATACTTATGATTTTACTATACATGATATGAAGAAATCAGGAAATGAAGAATTCATATTAGGAGGAGATGATCCAGCAGAAAATGGTGGTGGGTTGATATTAGTATTAACTGACTCGATCGGATCTGAAATCTGGAGAAACAATTTTTCAATGGAACATCATTCAGGAGAAGCATACTGTTGCGAAATAATTACGGCAACTGATGGTGGATATGTTTTTGGCGGAGGTATAGGAGATTATTTTATCGTGATCAAGGCAGATTCTACCGGTGAAGAAGAATGGCGATATCTGGGGGGGGATGAACTGGTCATGTGTGAAACAATTTGTCAAAGTTATGACGGAGGCTACATCGTTAGTGGTTGGCCCTATAACCGCAGAGTTGACATGCCGATTGCAAAAATTGATTCGATGGGTAACGAAATTAGAAGCAATGGATTTTGGATAAACGGATATGCTGCCTCTCTTATACGTCATCAAAATCAAAATTATTTGTTAACAGGCTCTGCATTTTATTCTTACGAATATGTAACTATTTATATTAAACAATTTAGTGACGGTTTAAATGGTGGAAGGATGAGATCTTTCGATTACCAATACCATGGATATCATGCTAGCGCAATGATTGCAACAGAAGATGGCGGATTTGCAATTGTTGGAGGTATTAGTGATGGCGGAGCTTTCTTAATTAAAATAGCTCCAAATTTTGCAAATGATATCGATGAAAACTCAGGAGTTATTGGGATACCCACTAATTTCAAAGTTTTATCACAATATCCTAATCCATTTAATTCAAAATCTACTGTAAATATTGCCTTTCCAAGATCAGGGATTATTAAAATAAATATTTCAAATATTTTAGGTCAAACCGTTCAAAGCACAGAATTCAAGGTTGAGGCTGGAATAACCAGATACCAGGTTAATGGTGATTCTTGGAACAATGGGATTTATTTCTCCACTTTTCAATTCTACAATGAATCAATTACTCGAAAATCTGTAATGCTTAAATAGAAAAAACTACGCTATATGCCATGTTGGCTCACCCAAAGTAGTTTTATTACCTTACCCTTGTCGGTTCGTCCAACCGCAAACGAAAAAGTCTGTCAATGCGAGAAGGTGATTTGCAATGATTCTAAGATTTAGTCCATTTATAACAAAGGTTTTCCATCCCACCATTAATCTTCATCTATCCCGGTTTTCAACCATTCTCATTTGTTTACTAATCTGTAATGGCATGTATGCCCAAGTTGGTGAGGTGGCAGAACTGGTGAGCCCTGAACGGAAGAAATTGATGATTTTACCCGTACAGTTGTATTCTACTGATGATTACGATATCAAGGAAGAAATGACTACAATCATATCTGATATTGCTGTGAACCTGGGCAGGTATGATGTCATCGACAGAAATAACCTGGAAGCAATTTTATCTGAACAAGCGTTGCATCTTACCGGCATTATCAACGATTCAATGGTTGTAGAGATTGGCAAAATTGCAGCTGCAAACGAGGGTTTATTGATAGATGTAATTGAGTTTTCCCAGAAGGGAGTTCCTCCTGATGATGCAACCGATGAAGAATCAATAATTTTTTCAATTTTCGCGGGAATATTTGCAGGGCTTTTTAATTTCATTTCCGGGGAGGAGGGAGAAAAAATCGAATTATGGTCAAATAACATTCATACAGAATTGTCTGTATCGATAAAGAAAGTAAATGTTGAAACCGGTGAAACAATTAAGTCTGTTATTATAAACAAGGAACATACAGGTGGGAATAGTGGCAAATCGAAATCAAATGTTGTTGAAAAATTCACCAAAAAGGCGGCAATAGAACTCAAGAATTTTTATTTGTTGTCCGCGACGGTTTCGTTAACAGATGATAATGAAATCTTTATTCCAGCAGGTTCCAATGTTGGCGTAAAAAAGGGCACTCTCTTTGAAATTACAGGCAATGACCGTGAACTGAATGTGAAAGGGAAAAAGTTTTCACGTCCCGGCGAACGTGTCGGTTTTCTCGAGGCAAAAGAAGTCTTTGATGAAGGTATTATCGCCCGGGATGTTCGGACATGGAAACCGGTTAAATCCGGATATCGTGCCGTAGAGTTCCACCGTCCGCAAGCGGCAGGGCAGTTTTATTACATGAAGTCAAATGAAAAATGGTGGGGAACAGGGTTTGATGTTGAAATAGTTCCTTTCAGTCGATACAATTTCTGGTTTGGATTCAGCTTCCTGCGAGGCGAAGATACACGTGGTGATACGGATACAGGTTTCGGGGTCGAGTTAGGACCGGGGGTGAGGCTTTATAACAGGCAGTCTTTCGCGTTGAAAATGTACCCAGGTATCGGTGCCGCATTCTTTTTCAAAAAAGACGACAGGGATAAATTTGTCAGCACAGCATCCTTTCTATCGTCTATAGCTATCGGCGCGGAATTGTATAAATCTGCCGGTACAGATATAACGTTGAAGGTTGGTTACCGAAACGATACCGGCTCAAACAACTGGAATAACTACGGCGATGAAGAAGATGATGAACCTGATTATGCAGGTCAATGGTCTGGAGAATCCCCGGAGATTGATATAACAGGATACTTCATCTCAATAGGTTTTAAGTTCACTAATTTGAAAGATTTATATTGAGTGAAGTGTTGAAGAAGAAAGATCACAAGTGCAGATAGCAGTAATCACTCTGGACATCGACCGAAAACGAATAGGACTGTCCATGCGTGAAGGTGATTTGCAAAACTGACTAAAAAAATAGCACTCGGCTTGTAGGTTATCTTGGATTCGTTAATTATCTTGAAAGATGGGTGAGTGGCTGCATGTGCTACGAACATCAAGGGAAGCATCAAAGCAAGGAAAGCAATGTTTGAACAGGTTTTTAAGAATATCGATGACGTGCTCTGGAAAGAGGCGGGGTGCTCATCCGAGCTGGATTATACGGAACAAACTTCGTGGATGCTGTTCCTGAAGTATCTCGATGATCTGGAGCACGAACGGGCAATGGAGGCTGAACTGGTCGGGAAATCGTATGATTACCTGCTGGAGGAACGGTTCCAATGGTCGAGCTGGGCAGCGCCGAAAAACTCCGCAGGTGAGTTTGATCATGATAAGGCGCTTACCGGTGACGACCTCATCGATTTTGTTAACCGCGAACTCTTTCCTTATCTCAGGGGATTCAAACAGCGTGCCGCCAGCTCCGACACAATCGAGTATAAAATCGGCGAGATTTTCGGTGAAATCAAAAGTAAATTCCAAAGCGGATACAGTCTGCGTGATGCCCTCGAACTGATGGATTCTTTGAGCTTCGGAACACAGCAGGAAAAGCATGAGTTGTCCCATCTTTACGAAGCTAAGATCAAGAATATGGGCAATGCAGGGCGTAACGGTGGCGAATACTATACTCCCCGTCCGCTCATCCGCGCCATGATCAAGGTAATCAAGCCCCGGATCGGTGAACGTATCTATGACGGCGCTTGTGGTTCAGCAGGCTTCCTTTGCGAGTCTCATGACTACCTGCGTAAAGGCGAACTCACTACCAACGAACTCGAGCTACTCCAGACCAAAACCTTCTACGGCAAGGAGAAAAAGAGCCTGGCTTATGTTATCGCCATTATGAATATGATCCTGCACGGTATTGACGCGCCCAATATCCTCCATACCAACACGCTGTCCGAAAATATCATGGATATCCAAGAGAAAGACCGCTTCAACATTATCCTTGCAAATCCGCCTTTCGGTGGCAAAGAACGCAAAGAGGTTCAGCAGAACTTTCCCATAAAAACCGGCGAAACAGCTTTCCTTTTCCTACAACACTTTATCAAGAAACTCAAGGCAGGAGGACGAGCGGCGGTAGTGATCAAGAACACCTTCCTCTCCAATTCCGACAACGCTGCCAGTGCTCTTCGCCAGGAGTTGCTGGAGAGCTGCAATCTCCATACAATTCTTGATTGTCCAGCTAAAACTTTCCTCGGGGCGGGTGTTAAAACCGTGGTGCTCTTCTTTGAAAAAGGTGCTCCCACACGGAAGACATGGTACTACCAACTCGATCCCGGACGGAGCCTCGGCAAAACCAACCCGCTCAACGACGACGATCTCAAGGAATTTGTCAAATTACAGGCAGAGTTCAAGGATTCCGAGAAGTCTTGGACAGAGGACATTACCGGTGCGGATCAAAAAACTTTCGATCTTTCAGTAAAAAACCCTAACACACCAGAGAAAGCCCCGCTTCGAGAACCGCGGGAAATCATCGAGGAGATAGCGGAACTGGATGCCGAGAGCGGGAAGATCCTTGGTGGAATTTGGAAGATGTTATGAGGGATGGATGGCGAGTATTAGAGCTGAAAGAGCTGTGTTATGACTACAAAAAGGATATAGTTGACGGACCTTTTGGAGCAAATCTGAAGCGGGAGCATTTCGTTGATCATGGAACGCCGGTGCTGAAGATTCAGAACATCAAACCATTTGAGATTGTTCTGAAGAAAATGGACTATGTTAGCGAAGAAAAGGCGAAAGAGCTCCAACGTCATGCTTATAAAAAGGGAGATATCATAATCACAAAGCTTGGGCTCCCGCTCGGTGTATCCGCAATAGTCGAGGACATTGAGGACGGTATCATTGTTGCTGATCTTGTGCGAGTCAGGGCACAGGAAATTGATACAAAGTACCTCTGCTATCACCTTAACTCGCCAGTAACAAATACTTTTCTTAATGCTCAGAAAGGTGGTGCTACTCGCCCGAGGGTTCGAATTGCAGCAGTGCGTGAATTGCCCATTGTTACTCCTCCTCTCACCGAACAGAAGCGCATTGTCGCGATTCTCGATGAGGCGTTTGCTGGTATCGCTACTGCGGTCGCCAATGCCGAGAAGAACCTCGCCAGCGCCCGCGAACTCTTCGAAAGCCACCTCAATGCTATCTTCTCCCAAAACGGAGATGGGTGGGTGAGGAAGGATTTAGGGGATGTTTGTACTCTCCAGAGGGGTTTTGATCTGCCTAAAAGGTTGAGAATAAATGGTAGTTATCCGCTTATAAGTTCCAGTGGATGTATTGACAATCATGTTGAGTCAAAGGTAAAAGGACCGGGTGTTGTTACCGGTCGAAGCGGAAGTATTGGGTCGGTCTTTTTCATTGAGGAAGATTTCTGGCCTTTAAACACGACTCTTTATGTTAAAGATTTTCACGGTAATATCCCACAATTCATTTACTACCTATTAAAGAACTTTGACCTCTTAAGGTTTGCAAGTGGTACTGGCGTGCCAACTCTTAATCGCAACAATGTTCACTCTGAACCTGTGTCGGTTACATCATCCAAGTTCGAACAGATGCGTATTGTTGAGCAGTTGAATTTACTACATCGTGATACGCAAAAACTAGAATCCATCTATCAACAAAAACTCAACACCCTCGCCGAACTCAAACAATCCATTCTTCAGAAAGCCTTTGTCGGCGAACTAACGGCAGAAATCGACAATTTCTCGAAAAAACACTTGAAGCAAGGAGGGACACAATGAAACCTCACTTGGAGCGTATCAAATCCATCAATCCCGAACGCATACAATGGTGTTGTGATGAGCAAGGGATTACGCCACTTGAACTTGCAGGTATAATCAAAATCGCGCAATCAACTTTCACTGGAATGATGACAGGGAAAGTTGGCATCACTTTCAAACAGTTGAGTAAGATCGCGAACTATTTCAATCGTGGCGTTCTATTTTTCCTGGAGCAGGGACCTGTGAACGCTGCGCATGTTTATACCCCTCAGTTCAGGACAATAGCAAATCAAAAGTCGAATCTCTCTGCAAAGGTCAAGTCAATAATTGAGCGTGTTGAGCGCCAGCGTGAAGCTTATCTCAGCCTGCAAGAAGATTTAGGTGGGGCGAAAATATTTAAGCTTGACCCCCCTGAATTGCCACGGAATAACCCTAAACTCGCAGCTTCTATTATTCGAGAGTGGTTAGAACTGAAGGAATTAAACGATTTTGACAGCTATCGTGCCGATGTCGAATCCAAGGGTATTTTAGTTTTTCGTAGCAACGGTTACAAAGGTGCATGGCAAATCCCGAAAGATGATCCAATAATCGGGTTCTCACTCTATCATCAAATCTGCCCGGTGATCGTTGTCAAGAAACAGTTTGCGCTTTCCCGGCAGACCTTCACACTCATGCACGAGTTGGGGCATTTGCTCTTACATCTAAGCAGTCGCATCGATGATGAAGATGACCTCTATAATGTTCAAGAAGGACACGAACAGGAGGCTAATGCATTTGCCGGATCTCTGCTTGTACCTGATGAGTTCCTTAGCCAAATCTATGACCAAGATAGACCGGAAGATGTCGCCGTGTACAACTCGTGGCTTAAAGACGAACGAAAGGCATGGGGTGTAAGCAGTGAAGTGATACTACGCAGGTTACTGGATGCTGGACGCCTTGATCAGGAAGATTATAAAGCCTATCGACGCTGGCGAGCCGACCAAACGCAATATGCTGTTAATAAGGGCTACCGGTTGCACCGTTACGGCGAGCCCAGGCATTTGTTTGGAAACACATTCGTCAGTACGATATTGGACTCCCTGAGTGCAAATAAAATTTCTCTCAACAAAGCCAGCTCTTACCTCGACAACCTGAAGATTAAAGATTTGCATAAATTGGAGGGATTCTATGCAAACCTTTGATGCATCATCAATTATTCATGCGTGGGACAACTATCCGCTGGACCAATTCCCTCCATTATGGACGTGGATGGGAGAGCAGTTCGAATCCGAGGATTTCGTAATGTCAGAAGTTGCATTCGATGAAATGGATCCAAAAGTATCTGACTGTGCAAAATGGCTGAAAGAACACGCAATACAAAAGATGTCTGTCACAAATGAAACTTTGCAGATTGCGTTCATGATCAAGGAATTGCTTGGCATCGAAAATGACAGGTTTCATCAAAAGGGAGTAAATGAGAGCGACATTTTCATTATAGCGTCTGCTAAAGAACACGAGCAGGAACTTGTGAGCAATGAAAATCGACAAAACGACCTGCCCGAAGAAATGAAGAAGTACAAAATTCCTGCTGTTTGTGGTATGTTACAGGTCACGGTACCTTGTTTTAGTTTTATCGAGATCATCAAGCAATCAAAAGAAGTTTTTCGGTAACTAATGCATTAAAGAAAATGATGAAAGAGGCGAATACCTGTGTTGAGGATCATTTCGTTGACATTAACGAAATGGTCAAGATTGGTAAGAACAGAAGTCAGATTATGAGCTTAAGAGTGTTTAATTGCAAATATGGTCTGGGTAACTGATGCTATGTGATGTCTTGAATTAATAATCGTTTGCTTCTTTAATCGCAAATTTTGGAAGAGCTGTTATGAACGAACGAGCAAGCTACTGAACATGGGTTGGTAGATGGGTTGGTAGAAGGGTTGGTAGAAAGCCAGCAAAAAATAATTACGCTGGTTCGGAGCAACCCGAGCATTTCAAAAAGAGAAATGGCAGAGCAGATTGGAACCAGCACAACTGCTATAGATAAAAATATAATAATATTGAAGGAAAAGGGTCTATTGAAACGCATCGGCTCTGACAGAGGTGGTCACTGGCAGGAGCTGTCATCAACGAAACCCGAGTTGGTAGAAGGGTTAGTAGAAGGGTTGGTAGAAAGCCAGCAAAAAATAATTACGCTGGTTCGGAGCAACCCGAGCATTTCAAAAAGAGAAATGGCAGAGCAGATTGGAATCAGCACAACTGCTATAGATAAAAATATAATAATATTGAAGGAAAAGGGTCTATTGAAACGCATCGGCTCTGACAGAGGTGGTCACTGGCAGGAGCTGCCACCAGCGAAACCTGTGCAGGAATAAGATGCAAAACATGTTTTTGGGCTTGAAAGTGCTTTAACGCAAACCGTAATTTCTTACGACAAGAGGCGTAAAGCTTGTAATAACAAGGCCAATAGTGCTTTAAAGCAATCCGAAAGTTGAGGAAATGAACGAAGCTGAAACACGCGCAGAACTAATAGATCCCGTCCTTAAGGACGCTGGATGGGGTGTGGTGGAAGGCAGCCGGGTACGCCGTGAGGTTATCACACTCGGTCGTCTCCAGGGAGCAGGTAAACGCGCAAAACAAGAGATTGCCGACTATGTTTTGGTCTATCGCGGTCAGAAGCTGGCTGTTATCGAAGCCAAGCGCCGGAATCTGCCGGATACCGAAGGCGTAGCTCAAGCCAAGAAGTACGCGGCAAAACTCCAAACCCGCTTCGCGTATTCTACAAATGGTGAGGGCATCTACAGGATTGACATGGAGACTGGGTCTGAGGGCTATGTCTCACACTACCCAACTCCCGATGAAATCTGGGCGGATACTTTTGCGGAGGAAAATGAATGGCGTAACCGTTTTGCCGCCGTGCCTTTCGAGGACAAGGGCGGAATCTGGGAAGCTCGCTACTACCAGCACAACGCCATCAACCTCACCTTGGAAGCTATCGCCGCAGGGCGGGAACGTATCCTGCTGACAATGGCTACAGGAACAGGAAAGACTTTCATTGCATTTCAGTTAGCATGGAAACTGTTCCAGAGCAGATGGACGCTCACCAGGGACGGTAAACGCCGCCCGCGTGTCCTGTTCCTCGCTGATCGCAACATACTTGCCGATCAGGCTTATAACGCATTTTCCGCTTTCCCTGAAGACGCGCTTATCCGTATAGCACCTGACGAGATCCGCAAGAAAGGGAGAGTACCTAAAAACGGCAGCATTTTCTTTACCATCTTTCAAACCTTCATGTCCGGCACAGACGAAGAAGGCAATCCCAGTCCTCATTTCGGCGATTATCCCCCGGACTTCTTTGATTTCATCGTGATTGACGAATGTCACCGGGGTGGTGCTAACGACGAGAGCAACTGGCGTGGTATCATGGAGTACTTCTCGCCAGCCGTTCAATTAGGTCTTACCGCCACTCCGAAACGAGAGACTAACGCCGATACTTATGCCTACTTCGGCGAACCGGTATATATCTATTCCCTGAGAGAAGGGATTAATGACGGCTACCTCACGCCTTTCAAAGTGAAACAGATCGCCACTACTCTCGACGATTATGTCTATACCTCTGACGATGATATCATAGAGGGTGAGATTGAGGAAGGAAAACGATACACCGAGGACGACTTCAACAAAGTGATTGAGATTGAAGCTCGTGAAAAATACCGTGTGCAGATCTTCATGAATACCATCGACCAAAGTCAAAAGACCATTGTCTTTTGTGCTACTCAAGTCCACGCACTGGCAGTACGCAACCTGGTAAACCAAATCAAAACCAGCTCAGAACCTAATTATTGTGTGCGAGTGACCGCCAACGATGGCGCACTGGGAGAGCAATTCCTGCGCACTTTTCAGGACAACGAGAAAACCATCCCCACAATACTCACAACATCCCAGAAATTATCAACCGGCGTGGATGCCCGTAACATTCGCAACATAGTACTGATGCGTCCGATAAATTCCATGATTGAGTTCAAACAGATCATTGGTCGCGGGACAAGGTTGTTCGACGACAAGGATTACTTTACGATTCTCGATTTCGTAAAAGCTTATGAACATTTTAATGACCCTGAGTGGGACGGGGAACCTGTAGAACCAGAGCCATGTGAGCGTTGTGGTAATAGTCCATGCACCTGTGAAGCGGAACCCCCGGAACCTTGTCCCGTATGTGGCGAGATCTTTTGTATATGCGAGAAAGAACCACCTGAGCCTTGCCCTGAATGTGGTGAAACTCCTTGCATATGTAAGAAGCGGACAAGGATTAAGATCAAACTGGCAGATGGCAAAGAACGGGCAATCGAACACATGATGGCTACATCATTCTGGAGCCCAGACGGAAAACCAATGTCAGCGGCTGAGTTTATCGAACGGTTGTTTGGCGTATTGCCTGACCTTTTCAAAAACGAAGACGAACTCCGAAAACTATGGAGCCTTCCCGATACACGCAAAGCACTCCTTGACGGACTCGCAGAAAAGGGTTACGGTGATGAACAACTCTCAGAAGTCAGCCGTATGATCAATGCTGAGAAAAGTGACCTTTACGATGTTTTAGCATACATCGCCTTTGCCCAGGCTCCAATCAGTTGTGAAGAGCGAGTCAATACTCACAGAAGCCTCATCCTGTCCCTCTATGAGGACAAGCAACAAGAGTTCCTCGACTTTGTCCTGGGGCACTATATCCAACAAGGAGTTGGTGAACTCGATCAGGATAAACTACCCCATTTACTCGAATTGAAATACCACGCCACGGCTGACGCAGTCACAGAGCTGGGTAAAGTAGCGGATATCCGAGAATTGTTTATAGGTTTTCAAAAGCACCTGTACACACAACAGGCTGTGGCGTAATCGTTTTAGAAAAATGACATTTGATTCATAGCGGCGGGTGGTCATGTTTGCTCGCAAGCATTGTTTGTGCTATATTCTTTCTATCCACGCGCACGATTCATAATATTATACACCTCTAACAACCTTGTAACAGAACAAGATCAGTTGTCAGCATTAATTATATAAGGAAAATCCTGTATGAAAATCTGCCAGAAGGCGGACAAGTCATACAGGGACACACACGCGAATTCATTCTTAACCGAAAGGGGAAGTATCATGCCATCGATATCAGATTTTGATACCCTGCAAGAGACATTGGGAGAAAATTATCTGGACTTTTTCGAAGTAATGAACAGCACTTTTGAGATTGGTGAAGAAGTCCTCCACATCTACCATATCCCACAGGAACCACCTTCAAAGGCGAACGATTATTATATCTTGACTAAGAAAAGGTTATTCCGTCTTGAAATTGATCCTTCATTGAAATTCAGGTCGAGCATGACCTGCTATTACATGCGGTTATTCGATTCAATCGTATTCAAGGCAACACAACAGGGTGGACACAGGATTAACCTGAAAAACTCAGACGGGAAAATCTCTATTGATTTCCGTGCAGATGACCTGAGAGACCTGTATAAAGACCTGAACAAAGTGATGGAAACGTATTAATACATTCCGGTTATGTCATTAGCTCAGCTAAAGTAATAGTCGATCTTTGAATACAACGTGTCAAGAGTTTATCGAAAATATTGAATAGGTTCCAGCGTCTGTTGAAACGGAATTCGAATTCATCAAGATATCGTGGCATGTATTTTTCGTCAGGGTATCTATTCAGAGTACCGCGAAGCCATGTCTTAACGTTTGTAATAACAATATGA
>Ga0208648_1000759_pt1 | contig 29959 bp, 13 predicted proteins | sample AntAceMetag02UKL_FD_184772 | JGI IMG/M metagenome (GOLD analysis project Ga0208648, IMG submission 184772) | Saline lake microbial communities from Ace Lake, Antarctica - Antarctic Ace Lake Metagenome 02UKL (SPAdes) (version 2) | ecosystem: Environmental > Aquatic > Non-marine Saline and...
TTCCTGAAAATGGTAAACTTCCGGTGAAAGATCAGTGGAATTGATCAGGGAATCTTCTTCCGCAAGGGTAACAGCTCTTTCTATCTCATTTTCAAGCTGGCGGATATTTCCGGGCCAGTTATATAGTGATAAATAACGCAATGCCTCATCAGAAATGCCGTTCATCTGTTTACCGATCTTTTTGCAGTATTTATCCAGAAAATGTACACTCAAAAGCGGAATATCACTTTTGCGTTCCCGCAATGATGGAACTTGTATCCTGATCACATGTAAACGGTAATAAAGATCCTGGCGAAATTCACCAGATTTTACGCGATCCAGAAGGCTGACATTAGTTGCGCAAACCACGCGTACATCTATTTTCTCAGTGATTGTGGAGCCTACCCTTTTGATCTCACCTTCCTGCAAAAAACGAAGAAGTTTTGCCTGTGTAGATAAACTGATATCAGCAATCTCATCCAGGAAAAAAGTTCCGCCATTTGCAATTTCAAAGAGACCTTTTTTATCATAACTGGCACCAGTAAATGATCCTTTCACGTGCCCAAAGAGTTCACTTTCCAATAATGTTTCGGTTAAGGCACCGCAATATTGAGCAACAAAGCATTTATTTCTGCGATTACTGCTGAAATGGACTGCCCTGGCAATAAGTTCCTTTCCTGTTCCGCTATCACCTTCCAGTAATACCGTTGTGGGAGTATCTTTAATTTTATCTATCATCCTGAAAATCTTCATGATACTCTCACTCTTTCCGATTATCTCTGGGAATTCACTGTTTTGAGCCAGTTCTTCCCGAATGGATGCATGTGACCGTTGCAGGTTTGCAATAGATATATTCTCTACTATCACAACAATCTGATTGCAGAGTGCAGATACCAGATTGACCATTTTTTCACTGAAATAGCGTGTTTCATATCGAGTAAAAAGCAGGATCACCCCTTTACGTTCATTACGCACTGTCAATGGGTATGAGATTATATTATTATAACTTGGTGCAAAATGAGGTTGCTTGTGATTCATCCCTTCATTCAAATCATAAGTTCCATTGATCACTTCCATTAAAATGTCATGATCTTTATCATTTGCAGAATAACCGTTATAATACAGGTAATCCCAGTTATTCTTTACCCGTTGATTATAATAAAAAGCTAGAATCCCACCATCAGCTTCAGCAAACTCAACAATTTTATTAATTGCCATCTGTAAAACGGTTTCAATATTATGGATGCTATTCAGACTCTGGGTTATTTCATAGAACTGGTTAAGAAGGGTTTCCTGCTGTTTGGATTCCTGCATCTGGTTCTTAAATTTACCTCTGATCTCCTGAATTAAAATATCATTTTCTTCCAGGAATTTGATAGCACCAAACTTTTTGACCATGCTTTTATTTTCTTCCAGGATCTGCAAAGCCTGTTCCCATTCTCCTTTAGCTGCTATCAATCGGGCATATTCAAAATTCGCCTGGGTCAATTCAAAATTCTTATTTTTCATACGGAACAATTCCAGTGCTTTACTCAGTTCCTGTCTCGCTACCTCTGGATCGTTTTCATGCAGTGCTGCCATGCGGTAATAGCATTGTCCCATCCGAAATTCATCATCCAGCTCTTTTGCCAGGTTCATGGCATATTCCACATAATATTCAGCACTTTCCTGATTACTGGTGCGAATAAAATAAAGGGCATGCCCCAAAGCACCTTCAATTATCTTATCCTTTTGATTAATTGTTTTAAAAAATTCATAACTTTGAACCAGATAGCTGTATGCTTCGCTGAATTTATTCAGCATAGTGAGAGCCTGTCCCAGATTTCCATAAAGATCTGCTTTCTGAAAATCATCATTAAATTTGGGTAGAAGTTCCCGGGCTTGTGAATAAAAATCTACTGCCAGGTCAAGTTCTCCCCGACGCATATATAATTCACCAATATTATTATAACTCTGGCATAATCCTTCAAAGAAATTTGTTTCTCGAGATTTCTTGATGGCTTTCTTATAATAATTAATAGCCTTTGTCCAGTCACCCCAGCGGAAATAACATACTCCCAGATTATCCAGAGAAGCTATTTCCAGACGGTAGTAATTAAATTTATATGAAACCTGCAATGCTTCCTGAAATGAATTAGCTGCCAGTTGATATTGACCATTATCCATGTGATTCACACCAATATTTATCAGGATATTGGCAACTGTATATCTATCATTCAATAGTAATTGTATCTCATAAGCTTTGTGCAGATAATATAGTGATTTCTCATAATCACCTTTTTCATCAAATAAGTACCCAAGGTTATTATACACATAGGAAATCCCATTCAGATTATAACGCTGTTCTTCCAGTTTAAGACTTTCCAGATAGAGCGTTTCTGTTTCTTTCCAGTCACCTGATGACATTGCCAGAACTCCCAGATTATTATAGGCTGCTGCCATCCCGGCTTTATCTTCAGCACTTTTAAATAATCTCAGTGCATCCTCAAACATCGCTTGAGCTTTGTTGTAATCATTATCATAATAATAGATCAATCCCTTCAATTTCCTTGTCTCGGCGCGCATCTGCATGCTTTGCCTGTGATTTTCTATTTTTGTGGTGATATTATAAGCAAGTTCTTCTATCTCCAACGCTTGCTCATAATCTTCCATCTGCATAAATAATCTCGATTTGAGCAGCATGATCTTCCACTGCCAGTAATCATCTATCTTATCTGGTGAATACTTTTTGATCACTTCCAGGGCAAAAGCATAATTAGTATTAATTCTCAGACAATCTGCCAGTTCATGGATGATCCAATATATAGGTAAACTAAGTGACTGAGCTAATTTCAGTGAGTTTCTCAGAATTTCAATTGCTTCATTTATATCATGGGTTTCTTTTTTTACCTGTGAAATGCGATTCATCACCTTCACTTTTTCTTCATTTTCTTCCAGATGTCCCAGAAGGAGGTTGTTATATTTCAACAGGTTCTCCTGATCACAGATCAAGTCCAGAAAATCAAGACATATTTCCTGGGTAGAAGGATCTTTTTCCAGAAATTCATTGCAGAACTCATTTCTGCTATATTCTTTGATCAGAGATATCAACCGCTTTTGCTCTGTCGGCTTCAGGGCATTAAAGTGAACTTTTACCGGTTCTACTTTCCGGACGTAATAATTGTCACCGATCTGCATGATCAAATGCTCTGATTCCAATACTTTCAAGGCTTTGATCGTCTTTCTGCCCAATAACTCATTTAAATACTTTCGCTCAGCACGTGTATCCAGAAGAAATATGTAAAGCAGCAATTCCATCTCTGTTTCATTTAGTTTCGCAAAACTCTCCTGATAAATAGTATCAAGGGTTATCTTTCGATCTATCAATTTGTCTATTTGCAGTTTCTCAATGGAATTAAAGTAATTCTCCAGCAGATACTGGATGGAATAGTAATTTTGCTGCGAAACATGCTCTATAACTTCCGCTTCACTCACAAAATCATTATCTTCATCAGCTGAAAGATTTGCCAGAATATTAGCAATATCTTCCTGAGTAGGTGGTTTCATGTCAATATTATAACCATCAGGATAATGTGATATACTGGAAAATATCACAAATTTTATATTTGCTTTGGCAAGGTAATTATTTAAAAATTGAATAAAGTCCCGAGTGTATTGATCAAGATAGCTCGATTCATAAATGACGATAAAATCGGTTGTGATAGTCCTCTTCTCTATCTGTTTCGTAAAATAATAATAAAAATCATAACGGTTCTTTATCTGATATTCCTTGGATTTTAAAATTATCTCTTGATATTCTTCCATTTCCATTCCGGTCAATAAATGAATGAAATCTTGAAAATGATTACCTCCTCGCACTCTGGGGATTATCACTTTAAAATTGTATTGTTTTTTTAGAAGAACGTGATTCAATTTCTCAAAGATAAATGATTTTCCTGTTCCAGATGCCCCTGTGATCTCTACTATTGATTGACCCACTCCTACGTTTGAGATGATCTCATCAATTAATTGTGAATCTTTCGTGATGTACTCTGATAAAATATTGCCCACTACTGAATTCATACAACCCTCATTCTATTTTTTTACTGACACTTTTTTGACATTCTTGCATTTTTTTGTCAACAAAATTTTGCCACTGTAAAATTTATGGACTGATCATTATCTTGACAAGCACCTCCAATGCTGTACATCTACCATAAGAATTTCCTCCTTTCGTTAACTCTTTGCACCATGAGTATCCAGAAGTTGACAACTTTGCTGAACTTCGACTTTTTGTTGAATCCGTTTTCTTAAATTATGGAATTTGAAGGTCTTTATTATTTGATTTTTATTCCTGATTGCCAGATTTTCACCTTTATGCTTGACAAACTATTCCAAAAAAAAAAATTAATTTTTTGTGATAGACTAAATTAACAGTTTATTCAAAGAGGAATTATGTATTACTCAAAAATTCTTTTAGACTTGAAGAAACAGGAACGTAATCCTGTGAACAAGATGTATTTAGGCGAAATTGCCCTGAAATGGAAGGCTTTTCAGCAGCTCACTGAAGAACCTTCCTCCAGTAATAAGGAACTTGCTGAAGCACTATCCAAATTCTTAGGTTCTCTTCATAATCGTAAATTTTTATTTAACAAGCTAAGGAGTACAGGTTTTGAAGAAGACTCACTGATTTTTTCTGCCAATTACATTAATGACCTGTTAGCTGCGATCATGAGTCGTCAGCCGATACTTTCAGAGCCTGGAATAGTTTGGGACTTTCAAGCTTTGAATTACAAACTTGCTCTCAGGGGAGATAATCCAGTCGAAATTGCGCGATCTCCGCAGATAATTGCTCAAAAGACTCCACCCGTGCTGTCACTTACCTTGAATCTTGATTACCAGTATCGGGTCAATGGTAAAAGAAATTTTACCAAAGAGACTTTTAATCTGCCTTTTTTGCTTTTCTTTGTATATAAAACAATTACTGCTGAGGATTTATTCAATATTGAACACTATGCCCTTCAGGTGAAATCTACCTGTAAAACTGCTCAGACTTTTATAATTTGTGAAACTCTTGATAAATGCCTGGAATGCAAAATTGAAGGGTTTCCAGCAAAAATAATTGTTCTGCACCTTGAAAGCAAAAAAAACAAGAACCAGATTTCCACTACTACGGTCAACCGTCTGGAGACTGCAATTAAAAATGTGCTTTATCGTAATCCGGAAACCATTATGATCAAAGAAACAGAAAAAGTAAAAGCACCTTCACCATTAGAGGAAAAAACTGCGAAACCAAGACCTCGCAAAAACAACTATAATAAGAAAAAATAAATATTAGTTGGAGTTAAAATGGATAACAAATCTATCGCCACAGCTATGACGATAATGTTGGAACCCTTATTGCCCGAAAAAAATGATTTTAAACCCGGCATTAGACGTGCCCCCGACCGCGGTTTACCGCTTAATAATTATGAAATTAAAATTGCCCTCAAAAATGCCCTCCGGTATATCCCAGCAGAATTACATGAAGAAGTTGCCCCCGAATTTCTGCACGAATTGCACACTATGGGCAGGATTTATGGCTATCGCTGGCGACCTGCTGGAAAACTGACTGGAAAACCTGTAAGTGAATATAAAGGCATTCTTGCTGCCAGAGCGCTTCAGGTAAATATTGATAATAACCTCGATTTTGAGGTGGCATTATATCCCTATGAACTGGTCACTTATGGTGAAACCGGACAGGTCTGCCAGAACTGGATGCAGTATCTACTCATTAAAAAGTATCTGGAAGTTATACGTGAAGATCAAACTCTGGTGGTATCCTCAGGGCATCCGGTGGGAATATTTCCCTCTTCAAAAGACGCTCCGCTGGTGATTTCAACTAATGGTCTGCTGGTAGGTAAATGGGATAATCCTGATGATTTCAAAAAACTGGCAGCTCTTGGTGTTTCCAATTATGGACAGATGACTGCTGGCGGCTGGATGTATATTGGTCCTCAAGGTATTGTGCACGGTACATATATCACTCTGCTCAATGCGGGTCGTAAATATCTGGGAATTCCTGAAGACCAGGATTTGGCAGGTAAATTCTTTATTTCCTCTGGTTTGGGTGGCATGAGTGGTGCTCAGGCAAAAGCAGTGGAAATAGCTGGCGGTATCGGCGTGATAGCTGAAGTGGATTACAGCAGAATAGAAACCAGACATTCCCAGGGCTGGGTAGGCAAGGTTAGTGCTGATCTTGATGAAATCGCTCAATGGATGCTGGAATACCAGAAATCAAAGAAACCTGTCTCTATCGCCTATCACGGTAATGTTGTTGAACTTCTGGAATATTTTGATCAGCAGAATATTGCTGTTGACCTCATCTCAGATCAAACTTCCTGCCATGCTGTATATGAAGGTGGCTACACTCCTGCTGGCACCAGTTTTGCTGAAGGCAGAAAAATAATTAAAGAAAATCCTGATAAATTCAAGCAACTCGTAGATACGTCACTGCTGCGTCATTTTGAAGTGATCAAAAAACTTACTGCCAAAGGCTCATATTTCTGGGATTATGGCAACAGTTTCATGGCATCCATATTTGATGCCGGTGCTACAGAAATTGCTGCTAATGGAAAGGATACTTCAGAAGGTTTCATTTATCCTTCTTATGTGGAAGACATTATGGGTCCCCTCTGCTTTGACCGCGGGTTTGGTCCTTTCCGCTGGGTATGTCTTTCCCGCAAAGATAGCGATCTGCATCTAACTGATCAAGCTGCCATGGCATGCATTGATCCTTCGCTTAGTTCGCTGCACCGTGATAATCATCACTGGATAGCTACTGCAGAAGAAAATAAACTGGTAGTTGGCACAAAATGCCGCATATTATATGCAGATGAAGAAGGCAGAATGGAGATCGCCCTTAAATTTAATCAGATGGTGCGTGATGAAATTATTGGTCCCGTACTTCTGGGACGTGATCATCATGACGTATCCGGCACTGATTCTCCCTTCCGTGAAACCGCTAATATCTATGACGGCAGTCGCCCTACAGCAGATATGAGCATCCAGTGCTGGGGCGGAAATATCGCCCGTGGTATGACGCTTGTTACCCTGCATAATGGTGGTGGAGTTGGCATAGGCAGAGCCTCAAATGGCGGATTTGGTCTGCTCTTGGATGGCTCAGCTCACGCTGATAAAATAATTAAAAGTGCCCTGAGCTGGGATGTGATGGGTGGAGTGGCACGCAGAAGCTGGGCCAGAAATACCCCGGCTCTGCAAACAGCCGCTACCTGGAATAAAAAACACCCCGATGAGGGACATATCACAATCCCCTTCCTCGCTGATGATGATCTCATCAATAAACTGGTGGATGAATAACTAATATAATCTAAAATAATTTTTATCCCACACCCGACCTCCGGTCGGGTGTTTTTGCTATCATCCCGCAACCCCCCGAAATTAAATTGCTGCATTTTTGCACCAGGCTCTGGTAGGGGCAAACCCGCGTGTCTGCCCAGAATATGATGTTTTAATATTATCGAAAGAGGGCAGACACATGGGTCTGCCCCTACGAGTCTGTCTATCAAACATTGAGATGAGAGATAAAATCACATTTCTGTTGACTGTAGATGAGGTGGCTGGATAATTTGAAAGAGAATAATAACTAAGGAGTAAAATATGTATCCAGGTGGTAAGAAAGGAAATATGAATGACCTGATGAAGCAGGCAAAGAAGATGCAGGAACAGATGATGAAAGCTCAGGAAGAGCTGGCTAATACCGTAGTGGAAGCTACCTCAGGTGGTGGAATGGTTACCGTAACGATGAATGGTCAAAATGAGCTTCTCAGTGTGAAGATAGATCAGGAAGTAGTAGATCCTGATGATGTGGAAATGCTGGAAGACTTGATATTGGCAGCCGTGAATGAAGCACATAATAAGGTGGCAAAAAGCTCAGAAGAAGAGATGTCCAAGTTCGTTCCCGGCAATATGAAAATACCTGGATTATTCTAACCGATGCTGTCCGGCAGTTTTGAAGAGCTCAAGCAGGGGCTGAAAAAGCTTCCCGGGATAGGGGAGAAGACAGCAACTCGTCTGGCAATGTATCTTATCCGCATGGAATGTAAGGATGCCGAGAAAATTGGCGAAGCTATTATCAAAGCGGTGAATAGTTATTCTAATTGTTCCGTGTGCAATATACTTACTGATATTGAACCTTGCATTTTTTGTAAAGATACCCAGCGTGAGCAGCAAATTCTCTGCGTTGTGGAAGACACTCAGGATGCATATCTGATAGAAAATACTCATGAATTCAAGGGTAGATATTTCATTCTGGGAAATCTGCTGTCACCGATGGATGGTATAGGACCGGATGAGATAAATTACCCCTTATTGCAGGAGTTTCTGGCAGCTAATCCGGTAGAAGAGCTTATCCTGGCTATCAGTCCTTCAGTGGAAGGTGAAAGCACAATTAATTTTCTGGTAAACCAGCTTTCTGACAAAGTGAAAACGATCACCCGGCTTTCTACGGGATTACCTTTTGGTGGTGATATGGAATATGCCACTTCACGCACGCTTACCACAGCTTTTAAAAGACGCTATTCAGCGGATAAATAATAATGTTTACAGGTATAATTGAAGAAATTGGCAAGCTGAGAGATTTTCGGGATCAGGGTGGAAAACGCTATCTGGAAATCGAGTGTCATAAGATAAATTCCACATTGAAAACAGGCGACAGTGTCTGCTGCAGTGGTGCCTGCCTGACCGTAACAGAATTTACTGCCAGTAAAATTACTGTGGAAGTGATGCGGGAAACTTTATTAAAGACTACTATCAGATTCTGGAAACGGGGAGATAAGATCAATCTTGAACGTGCCTTATCATTTGGTGGCAGACTGGATGGTCATCTGGTGCAGGGGCATGTGGACTGCGTTAGTGAATTTCTGGCAAAAGAACAAACTGGAAATACTACTTATTTATGGTTCAAGCTGGCAGCAGAATATAAAGATCTGGTTACCTGGCAGGGTTCAATTGCTGTTAATGGCGTAAGCCTTACAGTGGCAAAACTGGAAGCAGACCGTTTTGCCGTGGCATTGATCACTCATACTCTGCAGGAGACAAATCTGATGGATGTCAGGCAATATGTAAATCTGGAATTTGATATAATAGGAAAATACATTGTCCGTTATTTTACTAATCATGAGAAACCGGGAATGACCATGGAGTGGCTGCGTGAAAAAGGTTTTTAGTTTTTTACTGCTGCTTTTTGTATTTCTATTTGCCGGCTGCGGTAATAAGGAAAATGCCACTGGCGGACCTGAGGATATAGAAAAACCCTATATTATGAATGTGTATCCAGCCCAGTATGAGGATATTACCGGCAGTAATATTGAGATCACCTTCTCCAAACCAATGGATATCAAAACTTTTAATACCGGGCTTCATATATATCCTGAGATATTTTCTAAAAGCTTCCGTTGGGAAAATAATACCTTGATCATCGAAATTCAGGAAATGCTTATTCCCAATTCCAATTATTATTTTTCATTCTCGAAAAATATCAAGGGATATCATAATAATCCTTTGCAGGAACAATATGATCTGGTCTGGGCAAATGGCAAATTAAAAGACTGGCGTATTTCGGGGGATTTTGCATTTGAAGATATCGAGGATAGTCAGAATGAGGTTAGGATCAGTTTATTTTCAGCAGATACCACTTTGATCTACACGCGCAAATTTATCAAAAACTATGCCTTTGAGTCCCTGAATGAAACTGGACATTTTTTAAGAGCTTATGTGGATAAAAACAAAAATAACAGGCTTGATATTGATAAAGAACCTTTTGCTGAGGAAAATACTCCTGCCCGTCCGATAGTGACAGCAGACCTTTTTTTGGCATATTCAGATTCCACTGCTCCGGCATTAATACGTGCAACACCGCTTTATATTGATGAGATTGATCTGTCATTTGATGAGCCATTGGTGAGTGTGCAGACAGTGCATCTATTTACAGACTCCCTGGGACAGGCTTTGCAGGTGAAACGCTGGCGGATTGCGGACGATAAATTGCGGGTAATTTCTGCTGAGATGGATACCGTTGACTATAAGATCATGGTGATAGGTGCAGAAGATAAAAAGGGGAATATTGCTGATATAGATTCGCTGGTTTTTTCTGCAACCACAAGAATTGATACTTTAGCTCCCCAGATGGTTAAAATAGACCCCCGAGACGGATCATCTGTATCCGTTTTACAGCCGGAGATCAAATTTACATTCAGTGAAGTGATATTTAAAGAGCATGCAAAAGGATCGCTCACAGAAGTAGAAACCGGCTTAAAATATCCTTTGAAAGCTATTAGTGGTGATAATGAAATAGTGATATTTAAACCACTAGTAAAATTGAATAACTTTAATACCTACCGTATTTTACTCGATGTCCAGGACCCGCGGGGTAATAAACTCACAGGTTTTGAGGGATCAGTATTTCTGCCAATCGTCAGAGAGGATATTAGAGAGTAGCAGACTTTCTCTTCTATAGGGCGTATAAGTCCTATAAGACCTATAAACCCTATAAGTTAATTTAAGATAGCCAATTTTCTTCTTGCAAGTTTTATAACTTTTAATGATTTTTGGAATGAATTATGCTTTTTATTTAACCGGGTCGGGAATAAATTTAAGCAGGGCAGCATAAACAGTCAAAATGAGACGTTATTTGTGTACAACATGTTAATTCCTTTTACACTTGTTGGGATTCTTTATTAAAAGCTGGAGGACAAAATGAGAAAACTTTTTTTATTTTCTTTGTTAATATTATCAATCGGTTTACATGGTTATATCTGCTGGGAAGAAGACGGCAAGGCAATTCGGCAGGAGACACAACTGAATTACTCTTCGGCAGTGATCAATCTCAGCGGGGGTGGTTACATGATGATGTGGAGTGATGCTTCTGGTGGCAGGCAGGAAATGAAAGTGCAGAAAGTTTCGGATGCTGGTGAGGCAGAATGGGATTCGCCAGTGATATTAACCAGTGGTGTATGTTATAATCCCGACGAAGGAATACTGGTAGAAACTTCTAATGGGGATATAGTGGCAGCCTGGAATGAACAAATTGATCCGACGTTATTGCGAGTGCAGCGGTTAGATACAGATGGTAATCTTCTATGGGGTGAAACAGGCTTGACCTTTGAAGTGGCAGAAGACTTGTATGGTCATGGTATTCCGCTTCAAGCAGTAGTAGACGAAGTCGGAGGAGTTTATCTGGTCTGGTGCAAGTACGTCGGTCCAAAGGAGATCAGGGCAATTTATCTTGACGAGGATGGCAATTTGGGGACAGGTTGGAGTAGCGATGGTAATATATTATTATCTGCAAATTATTCACCCACTATAGACTTTTCAGTAATTTCGGACAACTTTGGCGGCATAGTCACTCTGATGGAATTGAGCTATGATATTGTTTTCCTGCAAAGATGTGACAATCAGGCAAATCTGCTCTGGGGTATAGAGGGGCTTAGCATAGATGAATTATACACCGAAAGTGAGATATTTCTCCTGCCCTGGAATCCAGGAGAATATGCTGTTATTGTGGAACAGAATGGTGAGTTTCTGGTTAATATTGTAAATTCCAATGGTGATTTTTCCTTCGATGAACCGCAATTAGCAGCAAGTATTAGAGAAGGATATACTGCAGGCAATATGCAGGTAATTAAGACTTCTGATAACCGGCTGGGAATTATCTATAACGAGATTAGTGATTATATCAGCAATACAAATATCCAAAAGACGGAGATAGGGATCGGCACGGAATGGGGTGAATATGGCATAGAAATAGGCAGCCTCGAAAGTGCTAACCCTCCTAAATATGATCTTGCAGCAGATGATACCGGTGGAATGGCAATGGGCTGGAGATATTATACTGACTGGGACTATAATATTTATTATCAGCATTGTGACGGAACTGGAAATTTATTAACGGGTACTGATCCGATACTGGCAGGCAGTTCTCCGAGTAGTGATACCTCCTTCAGGGTATTTAGAACTGCTGATAATTCAGTTTTATTCTGGAATCAACAAAGGGAAGACAGAGATGAAATAGCAATGCAGATATATAACTTAAATGAAATTCCCCAATTAGCAGAACAGGGGTATATTATTTGGGATATACTTGCTGGTAGAGCCTACCCGCTTATGTTGAAGACAAGGGGAAATCTCTCTGCAATATGCTGGCAAGATGGGAGATATAGCAGTGGTCAGACATATATTCAGGCAATCAATAATGATACTGGAGATTTATTGTATGATGAGAACGGTATAGCTGCTATAAATCAAACTGAATTGTCTGAAAATTACGGGGAAATTTGTATAAGTGAAAATTGTGAGAGAATTTGTATTACCTGCGAAGTAAATGGTGGTTTGAATTATTTGGGAGTAGTGCAATTGCTTGATCAGGAAGGTAACAGGCTTTTAGGTGATGATGGGATGATATTTTGTGATGAATTTAGTATAACAGATAATAAGATTGCCAGTTCCGGTGATAATGAATTTGTGATTGTATGGAGTGCGGTTACTGATGACTTCATTAATCCAGTCTATTATTTGAAAGCACAAAAAATAGTAAATGACCAGTTTGTTTGGGGAAATGGAGTAACTTTACAGGGTGATTCTGAACAAGATCTTAGTCATTTAAATATTCAATACCCTTATATTTCCTGGAATGAATGGGATTTTCCTGCAAGTAACTTAAAACTTACAAAAATTACTGGTGATGGAAGCATCGCCCCCGGCTGGGATCCTGAAGGTCTGGTGGTTTCTGAAAATCTCTTAGGAGGGACTTCTCGAATATATATGAATGACACAGGAACTTATATTTTCTGGATGGAGCGAAACGATGAGAATGGTTTTCAGTTGAGGGGACAGAGATATAGTGCTGAAGGTGAATTGCTGTGGGAAGAAGGTGGAAGACTTTTTGGTGATTACGGATGTATAATGGATTATCAGTTAAAGGATGACTACCTGTACTGTATTGTCTATGAATCGGGCAATCTCTATACTCTTTATAAAAGCAATCTGGAGGGGGAATTTGTCTGGGATGACGGCATAACTATTGAGAATTTAGATGGAATGACTACCGGTAATTTTAGTATCTGGGAAGAGGTAATAATAGTATATGGAACTAAAAGTGATAGCATATATGCCATGAATGATGACATATATGCTATGATCTATGATACTGATGGAAATGTGGTTGAGAACTTACCTCCTGGAGGTCTGGAATTATGCACAGAACCGCATTTTCAATCCATAGTGTCATGTGCTAGTGACGAAAATGGCAGCAGTATTGTATTGTGGAAGGATGGCAGAGGAGAATATACACCAGGGTCAGATCATAGTCTGTATGTGCAGAAAATAGATCTGAATGTTGCGCCGATAACTGATGAAGAAATAATTGACGGTAATCTTTTAAATGTAAGCAATTATCCCAATCCATTTATGCAAAGCACAACCTTGAAATGTGATCTGCCACGTAATATTGAAGATGCGGAGATAGTGATCTATAATATCAAAGGACAGAAGGTGAGAAGTTTACCCGCAACATCAAATGAAGTTCAGTGGGATTGCCGTAATCAGGCAGGTAATTTAGCCGGATCAGGAATGTATTTCTACCGGCTGCAAGGAAAAAACATAGAAAGCAAAACCGGTAGAATGATCCTACTGCGTTAATCTCTCAAAGGAGTAAATTTTGAAGAAATTATTAGTATTAGGTTTTTTAATCATGGCAATGACTTTGAGCAGTTATACCTGCTGGGAAGAGAATGGTAAGTCAATCCGGCAGGAAACCAATCTAAACTATTCTTCGGCAGTGATCAAACTCAGTAGTGGCGATTTTATGATGATGTGGAGTGATGCCTCCTCAGGTACCCAGAAAATGAAGTTGCAAAAGGTTTCAGAAGATGGAGAAAACTTCTGGGAAGAACCTGTAATACTTTCAGAGCGCGAGCTTTATTATGCTAATGGAGAATCACTTGTGGAAACATCAGACGGATATATAGTTGCAGTATGGTATGAGCTTGATAATCCTAATCTTATTCGCTGCCAGAAGCTAGATACAGAGGGCAATTTACTTTGGGGAGAAGATGGCTTGATTTTTGAAATGAATTTCCATGTGAGTTACTGCCTGAATACAAAAGTAATAGCTGACCTTAATGGAGGAGTATTTATCACTCTTATGCGTAGAAATGTAATTACACTAAATATAACTGCTGATGGTACAATTGCAGAAGGCTGGAGCGATAATGGTAATCTTATATTCATTGCATCACAATTTATTACTTCATACTCCTGTCTTCCTGATGTAATTGGAGGTATAGTAATATTAGCACATAACTACAGAGATAATCACTATTATTTGCAAAGATGTAATGATCAGGGAGCAATTCTCTGGTCTCAGTTGGGTATTGATGCAGGTGATTATGACGAAATGGAGATAATTAACTGGGATTATGGAGAATTTGCCCTTGTGTCATATAATTATGATGAACTTCAAATTAAAGCAAATGTAATTGATCTGGGAGGTAATTTTTTATATCCAGAACCCCAGCCGGTCGCAGAAATATCTGAAGATACATGGGATTTTTCATATAAAGCAGTAATAACAGGAGATAATAAACTTGGCATGATCTATTCCGGTCCCAATCTTTCTGGGTTGCTGGCGCAAAAAACTGACATAGGACTTACTCCCGAGTGGGGAGCTGAAGGTGTATTGATAAGCGATGATGATTATTATTTTATCTACCAGTTTGCAAATCTGATACCAGATAATGCAGGAGGATTACACGTATTCTGGTATGAATCAGATGATATCAGCATAAATTTATTTATGGGGCACATTAATACTGACGGCAGCATCGATCTGGATAATATCCCGATATCATCAATGGATAATAGTCCTTATGAATCTCCCGTATTATACAATAATTCTGCTGAGGAGACCACAATCTTCTGGAGAGAATTAAGCGATGGAGATGATAAGATCAAAATTCAGATAGCCGATACTTATGGAAACATGCTGCTGCCTGAAAATGGTAATTCTATATGGCAGGAACAAGGGGGTAGTGTTAACTGGGATGTCACTGATATTGATAGTAATGGTGAGTATTCATTGATCTGCTGGGCAGAAAGCAGTACGTATAATAGTTATTATACAATTTATATTCAGGTTTTTGATAATGCTACCGGAGAATATATTTTTCCTGATCAAGGGCTGGCAGTATCAGATTATAGCAGTTGCAGGCAGGAATATCCAGTTGCTATTTTTAATGAAACTGGGGATAAGATATGTATTGCCTATGAACAGAGATACACTGAACCGGAAGCAGAAGGAGCAATAATCCAAATTATGGATCTGGAAGGGAACAGGCTGCTGGGTAACAATGGATATATCTTGAGCAGCGACAATATGGAAGTGGAAGTGGAAGGTATTGCAGTGAGTTCACAAGGTGATGATTTTATAGTGTTTTGGAATGATTTTGAAACAGAGAGTGGAGAACACTTAAAAACATTGAATGTACAGAAATTTGTAGATTGTCAGCCCGTCTGGGATGATCCAACTCTTTTATCAGCTTTCGGTATGAATGATTTCACAGGTGTTTCAATATCTAATAATTATCTAATTTGGCAGGAAACTACATTTGGTTCAGATTGTAAATTAAAGGTCGCTCGCCTTACCGAAGCTGGAGAAATAGAAGATAACTGGGGTGAAGAAGGAATAGAGATTGCTGCTGAAAATCACATTACTGACTGCCAGAGCTATATCACTGATGATGGCATAGTAGTTATCTGGCGGGAGATTAATGACCAGAAAGCGCAATATATTTCAGCCACGGGAGACTTACTCTGGGGAGATGAAGGCTATTTCTTTGAAAATGAGGAGCTCCAGCTTGCTGATGCGCAGGTTATAGAAGATAAACTGATTGGCTTGTTTAAAGATTTCCCTTCACAATCCTTTAAATTTATTGAGTTTGATCTGGATGGAAGCAATGGTTGGAACGAACCTGAAGTTTTAAATATTATGGAAATTGATGCATATTCATCTTCAATAACTATGGATATCTGGGAAGATCTGATCATAGTTTACTGGTCGGACATTGGTTATTATAATATATATGCCTTGATCTATGATTTAGAAGGGAATCTGATAGAAAACATTCCCCCAGATGGTATTTCTATCTGCTCAGAAAGGCATGAGCAGTATTGCCGTTCCAGCATTGTGGATGATTCCGGGAGCAGCTTTGTCATCTGGCAGGATGCCAGAGGTTCGTTTATGCCGGCAAGTGATCCCAGCATTTATGTGCAGAAAATTGATCTTAATACCGTCCCGACATTTGATGATGAGATCATTGATGGGAATGTTGTTAATGTGAGCAATTACCCTAATCCCTTTACGAAAAGCACAACCTTGAAATGTGATCTGCCACGAAATGCAGAAGACGCAGAAATAGTGATCTATAATATCAAAGGACAGAAGGTGAGAAGTTTACCCGCAACTTCAAATGAAGTTGAATGGGACTGCCGGAACCAGGCAGGAAATATTGCCGGTTCAGGAGTATATTTTTACGTCCTGCAAGGCAAAAATATCAAAAGCGAAACAGGCAAAATGATCATGCTGCGTTAAACCTTTTTTGGAGGAAAAGATGAAAATAGTTTTATTATTATCATTGTTATTATTATCAATCGGTTTATATAGTTATGTCTGCTGGGAGGAAGACGGCAGGGCGATCCGGCAGGAAACAAATCTTAATTATTCTTCGGCAGTGATCAATCTCAGTGGTGGCGGTTATATGCTGATGTGGAGTGATTCCTCTGATGGTTTGCAGGAAATGAAAGTGCAAAAGGTATCTGAAGCAGGTGAAAGTGTCTGGGCTGAGCCAATATCCTTATCAGAACGGGCATTATATTTCCCCAATGGTGAAATCATCTTGCAAGCTTCTGATGGAAATATCATTACTGCCTGGTATGAATTGGACAATCCGACTCTTATACGATGTCAGAAGCTTGATCAGGATGGTAATAGATTGTGGGGCGATGATGGATTAACTTTCGAGATGGATTTTGACACAGATGACTGCTTCCTTCTGGAAACAGTGGAAGACTTAAATGGTGGTGTATATATTATTTACAATAAGAATTCCGTTAGAGCTATACATTTAGATTCAGATGGAAATGTTAGTGAAAACTGGGGCAGTACTGGCAACGTGATCTTCACTGATATAGTTTATTCTGATCTGGAAGTTATATCTGATGGTTATGGTGGATTTGTAGTAAGTGCAAGGGAAAATAATTCCAGTACATTTCTAATGCAAAGATTCAATATTGAAGCAGAAAATCTCTGGGAAGATGAAGGTTTATTTATTACCGGGACATATGATCTTCAAATATCAAACTGGGAAACCGGGATGTATGCAATCATATATCGAGACAGAGAAGAAGAAGTATTCAAAACTACCTTACTAAGTTCCGATGGTGATTTTTTACTTGAAGAACCACAAACTATTGGATTACAAATGCAGGGGGGGTATATTTATGATTGGGATTTTACGCGATCCAGCGATGGTAAATTGATCATAGTATTCAGTGATAACAATTACGGTTCTGAGGTTTATGTATTAGTAGCTCAAAAACTTGAAATTGGAGAAGAACCGGATTGGGGAGAAAACGGTATCATAATTCATATCAATAATTTTTTCAACTGTAGTTACACGATTGAAGAAATTTCTGCTGACGAGAGCGGTGGGGTATTTTTATGCAGTGAATACTGGGATGAAGATGTTAATGGGATCATGTATGACCATCTTGATTGTGATGGCAGCCCTGTAAGTGATGAGCTTATAACAGAGATGTCATCCCATGAACATCCATCTCCTGTTTTTTTAGAAAATTCCAATAATAACTGCGGCATTTTCTGGGATATAAAAGAAGGCGGTTTCCAAAGAATAAAAATGCAGATTATGGATGAAAATGACGATCTGGTTTTTGCAGCAGGTGGCAATACTGTTTATGAAGTTATTGCAGGCAATGTGGGCACAGCATATCTTGCAACCAGTGGAACAAATACTGCCATAACCTGGGAAGAAAGCAGATATGATGAATACACAACATTTATTCAGTTACTGGATAATGAAACCGGTGAAACAATGTTTGAAGACCAGGGATTGGCAGTAAATGAATTATATGATATTGATCAGTGTTATCCCAAGGTAGCTTTCAGCGAGAGTGGTGAATTGATCTGCGTATGTTATCATTGTACTGATTACGACGTTCAAACAGGAGGTGCACAGATCATTGATCTTTCAGGAAATCTGCTGGTGGGTGAAAATGGCTTACAATTTGGAGCTTTACCGGTTGTTTTTGATCAGATATCATTAGGCAGGTCAGGTAATGATTTTCTGATAGCCTGGAGTGAAAGAAGTAATGATTTCATTCATCCGGAAACTTTCTTAAAAGTTCAAAGAATAAATGGAAATGGAGCATTATGGGGAGAAGGAATTACTTTGCGCAGCGGGATCGATAATGAATGTATCGGAATAACAATCGAAGATAATTACATTTTCTGGCAAGAAGGTGATTTTAGCGAAAATCCGGATTTGTATGTGATCAGGCTTGATGAAAATGGAGAACCGGCACCTGGCTGGGACATGGAAGGGATATGCCTGGCTCAGGTTATTAACAATCCGAATTATTATTATGAATTTCCTTATAATGAAAATATCTTGGTATTGTGGTATCAAAGTTCTGCTAATCACACCTACCTTTACGCCCAGTTAGTAAGTGAGGAAGGCGATTTACTCTGGGGTGATAACGGTGTTGAAATAGGTTGTGATATTTATATCAAAAGAATTGAATTATTTGGAGAATATCTCTATATTTCTACCTGGGATAATGGACCAGATAATATGGAAATAAATAAGTATGATCTTGAGGGAAATATGGTCTGGTCAAGTCCAGTTGTTATTACCAGTTTCCCATATTCACCAAGATTTGATCTGAAAATAAATGATGATGTTATCGTTGCCTATTGGACAGATAATAATTATAACATCAAGGCATTATTATATGATCTTGACGGTAATCTGATCGAAAATGTTCCTCCCGATGGAATAGACATCTGCTCAGCAATCCATAGCCAGTATCTATTTACCAGCATTATTGATGAAAATGATAACAGCATTGTGGTATGGGGTGACAGCAGAGGTGAATTCATGCCTGCAAGTGATCCCAGTATTTATGTGCAGAAGATTGATCTTAGCACGGTCCCTGTTGCTGAAGATGATATCCCAGGCGGTAATCTGCTGAATGTAAGTAATTATCCCAATCCGTTTACGAGAAGTACGACTTTGAAATGTGATCTGCCACGAAGTGCGGAAGATGCGGAAATAGTGATCTATAATATCAAAGGACAGAAGGTGAGAAGCTTACCGGCAACTTCAAATGAAGTTCAGTGGGACTGCCGGAATCAGGCAGGAAATATTGCCGGTTCAGGAGTATATTTTTACGTCCTGCAAGGTAAGAATATCAAAAGCGAAACAGGTAAAATGATCATGCTGCGTTAACCTTTTCTGGAGGAAAAGATGAAAAGCTTATTATTAGTATCACTTTTGCTCATAACAATGGGGCTTTGTGGTTATACCTGCTGGGAAGAGAACGGAAAGGCTGTCAGGCAGGCAATGAATCTTAATTATTCAGATTCGGTAATTAATTTAAGTGATGGCGGATTTATGCTGATTTGGAGTGATGCCTCAAACGGACTTCAGCAGATAAAAGCGCAACGGGTATCAGAAGACGGTGAAAACATCTGGGAAGAAGCTTTATTACTAACTGACAATGACAGCTATTATCCTTATAATTTATGTATCAAAGAGACATCAGATGGAGAAGTTATAGCAGCCTGGTTTGAAAGAGAGGAGTCCACAAAACTCAGAATTCAGCGAATAGATATAGAGGGTAATCTGCTTTGGAGTGATTCTGGCATAACTATAGAACTGTTAGGGACAATGAATTATCCTCCGCTGCGGCTGGTAGCAGATGAGGAAGCTGGAATATACCTTGTTTGGATAGATAATTCATCTCAGCGTAATATTCGCGCTCTGCGTCTGGATAGCGAGGGCAATCCCTGTCCAGGCTGGTCGGCAAATGGCAACACCATCATGAGTTATGAAGCAAATACCTATCAGTTGGCTTTGAAAGCAATTCCTGATGGTTTTGGAGGTATAATATTAGTATATAAATACGGTATTTCTAATTATGTATTGCAGCGTTGCGACAGCCAGGGAATTCTTTACTGGGGTGAAGAAGGTATTCATGGTGAAAATATGCGTATTTATGGTTATTTTTCCTTTTTCAACTGGTCAGAAGGACAGTATGGCTTGATAAAGGTGGATGACGATAATTTCTGGTTCAACAGCATCGACCCGAATGGCCAATTCATCTTTGAAGAATGGCAGCAGCTATCATTTCTGGAACCAAACCAGGCAACTACTAAGATAGATGTGACGATTACTACAGATGGCAAACTTGGATTGATCTATAGTATAATAGAATATAATTATACTTATCTGGTAGCTCAAAAGATAATGCCAGGCGAGTATCCAGATTGGGACCCTGCTGGAATACTGGTAGATAATGACATGAATAATTATGCTACTGCCCGAATTGCAGCGGCACCTGATGGCGGGATTTATGTAAACTGGGATGCTTCTGGTGATGAATATCACGAGGATTTGTATTACCGGCACTGGGATTCTGAAGGAAATTCAATGACTGGCATAGAACCAATTAGCGTGAGTAGCTCAGAGCAGGGATTTTATTCGATAAAGAACTTTTCAACGGAAACAGGTGTTGCCTGTGTATGGTCACAGCATGATCAAGGTTCAGATAAGATCAAGATACAGATATTTGACAGTGAAGAAAATCCTGTATGTGGCGAGACTGGCAATCCACTGTGGACAGTATTATCCGGGGCTTCAGAAGATGAATGTGATCTGGCAGGTGATAATGATCATACTGCTATCTGCTGGTGCGATACTCGAGAACATGAATCACAGGTTTTTTTGCAGATAGTGGATAATAATACCGGAGAATTTATGTTTGATGAAAATGGTATTCCGGTGATCTTAAATAGTAACGTAAATCAAATTTATCCTAAGATATGCTTTAATGCTGAAGGTAAGGCATGTGTTACCTTTAAGGAGTTTAGTAATACCAGAAACCGGGATATTGTACAAGTTATAGACCTTGAAGGTAATCGTTTATTGGGAGATGACGGACTGTCAGTTAATCAGGAAAGTTATATAGAAGCGGAAATTGTGCCAGCAACTGTGGAGAATGGATTCTTAATTGTCTGGGATGAAGGATATGGTGATTTTGTAAATCCACAATGGCGAATGAAAGCTCAGAAAATAGAAAATGATCAGTTTATATGGGGCGAAGGTGTAATACTTTTAGAAGATACAGCGTATTATCAGAAATATATTACTATAAATGAGTCCTATATATGCTGGATGGAAAATAATGGGATAGATCAAAAGCTGAAAATGCTACGTATAGATAACGATGGCAATATTGTCCCTGGCTGGGAAGATGGAATATTAATATCTGAACAGGAAACTATTTGCAAACCTGAACTTTATCTGATTGATGATGATATTTTAGTACTCTGGGAGGGGGCTGTTGACCTTACCGAAATGAGTTTATTCGGACAGAAAATCAGCAGTCAGGGAGAATTTTTGTGGGAAGCGGAAGGGCGTTTACTGGTTGATGACTATGTAGATTTAGTCAACTATCAGTTCCAGGATGGATATTTATACTGTATTCAATATGAAGCTTATGATTATTATTCACTAAAAAAATATAACCTGAACGGTAACAATTTATATTCAGTATTAACTCTGGTCAGTGATAGTGAATCAGAATTTCTGCATCCATTATCTATTTATGAAGATTTTGTTATCGTTTACTGGACAAATAGTGAAAATGACATCTATGCGAAAATTTATGATCCTGAGGGTTATCTTGTTGATAATCTCCCAGAAGATGGTATAGCGGTATGCACTCAGCGCCATGCACAGTCCGTTCAATCCAGCCTGACCTGTGATAATGGCTACAATATTTCGCTTTGGAGGGAATATAGGGGAGAATTTCAATGGGATTCAGACCCCGGACTTTACATTCAAGCTGTAGATGTGGGCTTAGTTCTAAATTTTGATGATGAAATACCAGATGGTAATCTGCTAAATGTAAGTAATTATCCCAATCCGTTTACGAGAAGTACAACCTTGAAATGCGATCTGCCACGTAATATTGAGGAAGCAGAGATTGTGATCTATAATATCAAAGGACAGAAAGTCAGAACTTTACCGGCAACATCAAATGAAGTTCAGTGGGACTGCCGGAATCAGGCAGGTAAAATTGCCGGCTCAGGAGTATATTTTTATGTCCTGCAAGGGAAGAATATCAAAAGTAAAACTGGCAAAATGATCATGCTGCGTTAAACTGGATAATTCTGGGAGAGTGAGATGAAGAAATTAATGATACTTGGGTTATTGATCTTGGCAATAGGTCTTTTGGGCTATACTTGCTGGGAAGAAAATGGCAAGGCTATCCGGCAGGAAACAAATCTTAATTATTCTGGAGCAGTGATCCATCTCAGCGGTGGTGGTTACATGCTAATGTGGAGTGATGCCTCAGGTGGTTTACAGGAAATGAAAGTGCAAAAGGTTTCTGCAGATGGCGAAAATATCTGGGCTGAGCCGGTTATTTTAACAACGCGGGAATGTTATTATCCCAATGGAGAAGTATTGGGAGAAACTTCTGATGGAGATATAGTGGCAGCCTGGTATGAACTTGGCGATCCGGCATTATTGCGAGTGCAGAAAATAGATACAACTGGTAATCTGTTATGGGGTGAAACGGGATTGATCTTTGAACTGGCACAAGAAGAATGGGAATGTTTCCCTCTGCGAGTGACAGCAGACGAAGACGGAGGAGCTTATCTGGTTTGGCTCGAAGATCACACTCCAAACGAAATAAAATGTCTTTATGTGAATGGAGAAGGAGAAGTGCCGTCAGTCTGGAACGGTAGCGGAAATCTTTTATTCAATTGCGATTATTATTCTCACGAGTTTTCTGTAGTGCCTGATGGTTTTGGTGGGATAGTAGTTGCTGCCAGGTTTGAAATGGGAGATATTCATCTGCAGAGGTGTGACAATCAGGCAATATTGCACTGGGGAGCAGAAGGCATTATGATAGAGAGTTCATATATATATGATTATCATGTGACTGTTTTGCCCTGGAGTGTTGGTGAATATACTATAATAGTAGAGCTGGAAGGTGGGTTTTGGGCAAATATATTAGATTATAATGGTAATTTTCAGTTTAATGAGATGCAGAATATCGCTTCAATTAATGGTGAAGACAGGTATGAGATAATAAAAGGAGTAAAAACTTCTGATGATAAGTTAGGAATGATCTTTACTAGAAACGAAAATCAATTCAGTTACATTCACACCCAAAAGACACAGATAGGTGAAGAACCAGACTGGGGATCAGAGGGAATACTGCTGGGTACGAGTGAAGATGACAGTTATGCAGATATTACCCTTTCAGCAGATGAAGCAGGTGGACTCACCCTTGCCTGGGGAGAACTGGGCGATGAAACTTATAATATCTTCTATCAACATCTGGACAGCGAGGGGAATGCAATATCAGGAACTGGACCGCAATTAGCAGGTATATCTCAGGACAGCCGCCATACTCTGAAAATGTTCTGTGAATCTGACAGCAGCGTTTTATTCTGGCAACAATATCAAGAGGACAGAAATGAGATACAAGTACAGATTTATGATGAAGATGATAATGCTCAAATTGCCGGGATGGGAAATACTGTTCTGAGTGTGCTGGCAGGCTCTACAGGTGTGAAATATATACTGAAAACCCAAGGTGCAGTTTCGGCAGTATGCTGGCGTGATGATAGATATCCTAAGAGACAAATATATGTGCAGATGATCAATAATGATACTGGAGAATTATTTTATATTGCAAATGGAATGCCGGCAACAGTGAATGTTGAAACTGAATATTTCAGTCACGATATTTGTCTTAATGAAGCCGGGACCGAATTATGCATAGCCTATCAATTTGTAGAAGATAATTTTATTGGAGGTGGAATACAGATAATTGATCAGGATGGCAACCGTCTGATGGGAGAAAGCGGAGAGATTTTTGAGTGTGAATTTGATTTCACAGATTATGGCTTTGGGAATGCCGGTAATAATAGCTATCTGTTTCTCTGGTGTGATCAGGATGAAACATTCAGAGACCCTCGATTATATCTCAAAGCTCAGAAAATTGAAAATCATCAGTTTGTGTGGGGAAGTGGGATCACTTTGCTGGAAGGATATGAAGGAGACTGCTCACATTTAATGGTAGAGTATCCTTACATTTTCTGGATTAGAAATGAATTCCCTCCAAGTCAATTAAGACTTACCAGACTGGCTGATGATGGTTCTGCTGCTCCAGGTTGGAGTAATGAAGGTCATATAGTTTCAACTTCTTTCTTACGCGGAAATCTTAAATTGAGTAAATATGGTTCAGATATCATAGTTTTCTGGATAGCACCTGCGGGAACCGAAGAACAACAATTGAAAGGACAAAGATACAATCCCGAAGGTGAAATGTTATGGGAAGAAGACGGTAGAATATTTGGAGAAGTCTGTGAAGATTTTTATGACTATCAGCTTGAGGGTGAATATCTTTATTATCTGATACAAGAAGCTGACAATCCATTTATCCTGTATAAATATAATCTTAATGGTGAAAGTGCCTGGGAAGAGGGTATCACTTTTGAGAGTGAAATATCGATGAATTATTGTTATTTCAGTGCCTGGGAAGAAGTGCTGATTGTTTACGGAAATACTATTGACGGAGATATATATGCAAAAATCTATAATTCAGACGGTAACCTCGTTGATAATATCCCGGAAAACGGTTTAGAAGTGTGTACTCAGCCCCATTGGCAAAATATTGAGGCATGTGTAACTGATCAAAATGGAAGCAGTATTGCACTTTGGCAAGACCGAAGAGGTGAATACATGCCTATGGATGATCCCAGTCTTTACGTGCAGAAAATAGATCTAAGTACTGTGCCGATAACTGATGAAGAAATAATTGACGGTAATCTGCTGAATGTAAGTAATTATCCCAATCCGTTTACGAGAAGTACGACTTTGAAATGTGATCTACCACGAAGCGCAGAAGATGCAGAAATTGTAATCTATAATATCAAAGGACAGAAAGTGAGGAGCTTACCCGCAACATCAAATGAAGTTCAGTGGGATTGCCGGAATCAGGCAGGAAATATTGCCGGCTCAGGAGTATATTTTTACGTCCTGCAAGGTAAGAATATCAAAAGTGAAACAGGTAAAATGATCATGCTGCGTTAAAAAATAAAATATATTTAGGAGGAATAATGTTTAAAAAACTATTATTGATTCTTTGTTTAGTTTTTGTATCTGCCCTTATGGCGGAAATCAATGATGTGAATCTGGTGGTGAGTGCCGGTGAAGATGAAATGCTGCTGTATGACCATGATGCAGGAATATTTCAGCAGGGAGATAATATCTATCTGGCATATTATCTAAGGAGTTATGATGATGACAACATGTATTTTAACCTGAAAATATCAATTTCCACTGATGACGGCAATGAATTTATAGAGCACGATATTCAGGAGTTAATCATAAGTCCTGACAATCATGGCGGGATTATATTTAGTAAACTCATACCCTCTATCTGGGTAGATGAATCAGGTATGATATATGTTTTCTATCTTGATCCTGTTACTGCCAAAGCAATGGTGGTAACAAGCAGTGATCTGGGGGAGACATTCAGTTTTCAACCTATTAGTGGTCTGCCGGACAGAAGCCAGTTCAAAGTATTAAAAACTGATAGCGGATTACTGATCGGAGCAATGGAATCAGCTAAGATTCCCATGAGCAGATTTCAATATCTTACCCAATATGAAGAAAGTGAAAACCTTGAGTCCTATGATCCAGAAGATTATAGTGGAGATGTTTTATTTTTTGGACCTGAACACAATGAAGGAATGACAATGAGTGATGATGATATCTGGATTAGGCAAATTGGGGGAGGCACTAATAATGGCTGGCCCACTTTTGATCAAATCGTGCTTACTTCCGGGCGGATCATGGATTATTCTACTGGTGCTCCAGCAGTAAATTCTGCTCCAATGGATCAAATATTTCTGGGAGGATACATTGAGAATTCAGTGCATTTCGTTTTTCCTGCTGTTGCTGAAAATATCAGAGAAAATGGGATTACGATCGAGGAAAGTGCAGATCATGATGTGCTGCTGGCGGAGATAGATGGTAATATTGCTCATCTCAGGTATGCTGACTGGCTCACTCAGGTTGATACATTCACGGTTTATAACAGCTTCCCTGATCCTGCGCATCCTGATCTGGCAATCGGAGATTCTATCTGGGTAAATGAAGTTACTACTAAGGAACTTATCTGGGAAGAAGAAACCACTGATCTGGAAGTAAATGACACCTCAGTATTTGTGAATTGCCAGTTATGGATAGAAGGAAGCATCGGCAGTAATATGACCTGGGGATGTGCAGACACAGTTTATATCACCAGTGATATTTGTTATGCTGACGTCGAAATGGGTGATCCTGCCGAAGATAGTGCATATTTATTCGGGCTGGTATCAGAAGAGCGCATTTTTTATAAATATAAGTATCGAGATTATGCCGGCAATATCCATGACGATAATTGTGATGACATCTATCTTTATGGAAGTTATGCTGCCCTGGGAGATGGAGACATTGATCTTTATGGTGATATGAACACCCATTATGAAGGTGTCATTACTCCAGAATATCAGCACCCTCACGGTTCCACAGAAGCTTTCACTATTAATTTGCCGCAAGGGGAATGGGATGTGCAATATCCTGATCTGCATAAATTCATCTTCCCTCCTGATCCTTTCTGGACTGGCGACCCTGGTTTTCAATTCCATGGCAATGAGCCAGTAGGCAATAATGGCTTCTATACCTGTGGTTACCCTTACGAAGATCCTGATTACGGTGATTTAGTTACTGCACCGTATGGAGCAGACTATCCCTGGTATAATCCAGTTTATCCCGAAGCAGCAAATCCTGATATGGGAGAGCGAGGTTATTTAAATCATTTTGGTGGTAAACAGCAGAGAAGATTTGGTTACGTGCACCGTTCAGGCCTTGATTCCAATAATCACTCTGGAAATGAATGGGATATTCAGCACTGGCAATATTCCGGCACTCATGGCACAGTAGGCTATGATGAAGACTATCATTGGGATAGCAGGCTGGAGAATGACGCTCCTCCTGACTATCCTGAAATTGATGTTATGCTTGGTTATTTCCCTGGCACTATAGATTTCTCACTCTATTCTTTTGAACCTGCTGCATTATCAGTTGAGCAGATAGATAGTTTTGAAACTGATATTGATACTCATTACAACATGATTGATTTCTGTCTGGCAGGAAATGATATTGCCTTTTTGATAGAAACTGATTTCTATAATTATAACTATCGAATTGTTACCCTGAGGGATGATGAGTGGTCAGTTATCGAAGTTGAAGATATCACTCCCGGCAACAGTCTGGAAATCTGGAATGAAAATTATATTATAAAAGGTGACGACGTGATATTTGTGCTGGATGCTCAAGGCAATCAGATGGTTCTGCCTGATCTGAATCAATTCTCTTCCAATTCAGATTATCAGTCAGGATATGATGGGATCTTGTTTTCAATCAATGGTGAAGAACCTCTCTGGAGCTTAGAAGTGCGGCAGGTAGGTGATTTACCTGGATTAGGCTATTATGATTTTGGTTTCACCGAAGGCTATTTACCTTACAATTCATCTATGGAAATTGCTTTACCACACGCAGAACATTTACTGATGCAAATAGTAGAAGAATACGACAGTATATGGAGATATGCTACAGAATATATCTATCTTGCCACCGGAGATGTTTCAGATATTCTCACAGGTACAATTGATGATGAGATAGTGATCTCGCCCCAGTTCAATTGTTATCCCAATCCCTTTAATCCGGAAGTAAATTTGTCATTCAATCTTGACCATACCGGACTTGTGGAAATCACTATCTATAATATCAAGGGGCAATTAGTAGACCAGGTAATAAATAAAACTTATTCAGCAGGAGAATATACCTGCACCTGGAAAGCACCTGCAGGGAGCAGCGGCATCTATCTTGCTCAATATAAACTCAATAATGAATTGATCTCCTGCCGAAAACTGACCCTTTTGAAGTAATTAAATGGCTAATACCTTGCGAATGGTTGGTAAACCTCCGCAATGGTATGGTGATAATAGTTGGTAAACCTTCGCAATGGTATGGTGATAATAGTTGGTAAACCTTCGCAATGGTATGGTGATAATAGTTGGTAAACCTTCGCAATGGTAGACCCAATGATCTATCTCGCTTTTATAGGGTTTAGGTCAATTAGTAGTCACCATTGCGGAGGTATCAGCCTATGCGTTGCTCAGGCTCGACAAGCCATCCGCAAAGTATCATCATAGAGTACTCTTGCTTTCAATTCTCACCACTACGTCCATTATGTCCACTACGTCCACTACGTCCATTATGTCCATAACCCAAATTCCCTTACGAATCGATAACCAAAGTTGGTTAGTAAGCTGAAACGGTCTCCCAGGCAATTTGCTGCAGGATAGTTGCATCTTCGGAGTGAATAGATTCATCAGGGATATATGTGCAGCCGGAAGGATCCTGGTTCCATAAGGTGGCATAGATCACCAGTGCTGCCAGATAACTGCCGTGCCAGTTTGGATGCGAGCCGTCAACTGAATATAGATTGATCTCTGGATGGGTGAGTCTTATCTGCTCAAATGCCAGTCCTACAGGAGATACAGGTGCCTGCAACTCTGTTCCAATATAGGTGTATGCAGCAGCAAGATCATCTATCATTGCCGGATCATCCTGACGTGCCCAGGTCATAAAGAAAGCTGTTTCACCACTATTTGCCGTTATCATGCTGTCTAAAACGGTGGCATATTCATAAAAGAGATCAGGATCTTCCACCGGACGTGTGCTTTGCTCCTGCAAAACCACATAATCATAGAGCCCGGAATTAATCTCTGCCAGAGAGGTGGTATTGGTCGTGTGCATTTCCAAAGTGCAGCCGCCTGGAGTAGAATAACCGGTGGTTATTTCCCAGTCCGGATCAATTGCCTGGACTATACCCGTTACATGAGTATACAATCCGCTATTAGCAGCAGTATAGCTGTTTCCCAGAAATAGTATATGATGCGGTTCAGGTGGCAGCAGATCACCCCAGTCAACATTGATCACAATGTCCCCTGTGAGATCTTCCAGCACAACGCTGATCTCCACCTCAGTGATTTCTCCGGCAAATACTTCAGCACTTCCACTGCCTGTTGCTATCAATAGCTCTTCCTCAAAAATCTCGACAAAAATCTCATATATTCCCGGCATCAAATTAGAAAATGTCCCGGTAGCAGTACTGCCGGTTATTTCCAGATTACGGGTAGAAAGATAAGTTCCGCTGCTGATAGTCACCTGCACCTGAGTTACGGTGAAGCCCAGCTCAGTAACTGGTCTTAGATCCATACTAAGTGGCATCTCTCCAGCTTCAGGTTCGATTACTTCAGTGGTAACTGTGCAGCCTGCAAATATTATCATTGTCAATAGAAGCACGATTAATTTATCCATAATTCTTCCTTGATTTTTTAAAAGAATTTCTTCGCTTACCCAAATTCTGTCAAGTATGAAGTCAATAAATAGGACTTGCACCGCTCACGGTACTCCGGAAGTGGGGCGAGAACTACGTGCAGTTATACCTACCAATTGATGATTTGCACTTAAGCAATTTCATTCTCAGGGGCTGGTGATAATGGTCGTTATTT
>Ga0208648_1000762_pt1 | contig 29925 bp, 27 predicted proteins | sample AntAceMetag02UKL_FD_184772 | JGI IMG/M metagenome (GOLD analysis project Ga0208648, IMG submission 184772) | Saline lake microbial communities from Ace Lake, Antarctica - Antarctic Ace Lake Metagenome 02UKL (SPAdes) (version 2) | ecosystem: Environmental > Aquatic > Non-marine Saline and...
AGATTTTTTATTTAGTGCAATATCGGCCTGTTAAACGATGCTAAGCCGTTTAGCGCCATAAACTACAAAAACCTGTTTCGTATAGTGCGAAATATAAGCTGAAAGCAGGAAGAAAGAAAAATTGCACAAATGGGTGAATTGCGACCTAAAAGAAAGGTTCAAGGACAGGATAGTCAATTTTGATCTACAGGTAGCAACCATTTGGGGTAAAATCCAGGCTCGGTCAGAATCAGCAGGTAAGGCCATGCCGGCAATTGATGGCATGATTGCAGCTATAGGAATCGCCAACGACTTTATTATTGTGACACGGAACACATCAGACATGAAAATCAGCGGAGCTTGCCTGCTTGATCCATGGTTGCCAACCCACTGACAACGAAGAATGGGCGCGGTAGGCTTGTTTTTGTACTGCTTAAATGGCGCTATAAGATTAGCAAGAAAGATGATGATATGTTGAGTTACCGGCTTCCTGATCAAGCCGAGAATAACAAGTTGTTAGTGAGCGATTACTGCTTTAGTATGATTTTTTTTGGTTCCTCAAACAGAATTCTTTTCAAAATTAAGAGTAATCAAAGAATCAAATTCACGCCTTCCAAACTCATTCACCAAAAAGGTTTTTCCTACTTGCCTTGCACCACGAACAAGTAATGGACGACGATTCCTGTCTTTCTTCCATTGATATAATATTTCATATAAATCTCTTTTCATGAATGAAAACCCTTGAGCCAAATTTAAAACGTCCTATTTTGCCCAATTTCTGCGTCAGGCTCAAATTTTAATCCTCGAAATACTACATGTATTCCTGTGGTTAAAATTTTCGCCTTCCTTGAACTTGAACAAACTGAAACATTTTAAAACTGGCGCCTTTAATAAAAAAGAAGAACCCGGATATTTTTGGCTATTTGCCAATATTAAAACATGTCAGTTTTGGATATTATCCAATATATATCTATCATAGTTTTGGGTATTTTCCAATATAAATACGCTAAGGGTTCGCGCAAAAATAACTTCGCAGAATTGGCGCTCAGATTTGGTTCAGGTTTGGCCGATCCGAGAGAGCAAACCCACAGGAATAGCGGGCTATTTCGAGGATTTCGTGAGTGAGGTATCGGCCAAAGATGGACTGAAGGTGAGATGCAAAAATGTGAAGTTATTTTTGCGCGAACCCTAAGTGCCGTCCCTCTATATTAGACTTAAAAAGACTATCAGTCTCCATAAGTGGTGGAATGGGATTAAAGAAAAAACGGACCAGCAGCTTGTATCGGGACAGGGGAACAGTGCCGACTCTTGCAACAATAGGAATCAGTTAATGTTGTAGATTTCATCATCTTCCGCCAAGGACTTGCTCAAAAATATACCTTTACAAAGTCTACTAAATCGTAGTCAAGACTGATAGTTAAACGTGTCTTAGGCATGATATCTCTTTCTATTGGGGTGTTCCCAATATGAACCCATCAGGAACAATTGTCAAGATGTGAAACGCTGACTGTCATTCAAGTCAAGATCAAAAAGTTTCAAACATACAGCTCCGCTTCCTTAGTTATATTATAAAATATGTATAACTAATTAATATATTGATCTAATTTATTTAAAAATAGCAGCAAAAAACAGGATGATAAGCTACTATATTTCGTTGGCTTCCCAAATTAATATGTGCGGACACGCTTTTAATTTGGGCTCGAGTTCTTTGTACTCATCTTGGTAAGCTGGTTGAGCTCTTCCCGAACTGAATTTGTTGATACATTAAATTCTTTGGCCAGTTCACGCAGATACGAGCGCGTAGCAGGGTTAAAGAAAAAACGGGTGAGCAATTTTATTCGGGTTTTGGATGATATAATTCCCGTGAATAGGTTTTTCATGGCAAATTCCTTTATGAGTAAAAATTCTACTCATAATAGTGAATATTGTCAATTAATTTTTTCATAGGGGAGAGCGATTCGGGGTTCCATACCTCTCACTTTTCAAACTTCCCATCTTCTAATTACATTTGCGTCCATTTGCGGTTATCTCCTTTTCCGAAATCCTTGTCATTTGACAATACCATTGACAATATGATTATTTATATTGTAAAATAGGATAAAAAATCATATCGGAGGAGGTTATGGGATATTCTCGATTAAGTATCACAGTGCCGGATGAATTGTTCGAAGAACTAAAAGCCATTGCAAAGAAGAGGAAAATAAAATTAAGTCACTTGGTGACGGATGCTATCCGGGAAAAAAATAACAGGTTAAAGGAAGAAGCCTTTGTTCAACAAGTTAATGATTTTTTTTCGGATCAAGAGGTTCGAGTTGAGCAATCGCGCATTGCTGAAGATATTGCAAGGACCACCGATCTGAAAGAATTGCCATGGTAGTGCCTGTTCAAGGGGATGTTTATTGGGTGCGCTTCGGGCATTCCGGTGATTCCGGACCATCCGGAAGACGTCCGGCAGTTGTAATTCAGAACGATCTTCTGAATCGAAGCAATATCAATACAACCATTGTATCGCTGATCACTTCGAACCTGAAACTTGCCTGCGTGCCTGGAAATGTTCTGTTGAAAAAAGGTATTGCTAACCTTCCAAAATCCAGTGTTGTTGTGGTCAGTCAAATGGCAACTGTTGACAAATCGCGACTCCTGGAAAAGATTGGGACTCTCCCTATGAAATTGGTCGAAGAAATTGTAAACGGGTGCGGGAAGGTGATTAGCCTGCATATGTTTTGATGCCGATAAAGCAGAGATTGCGGAAAAATACCTATTCGTGGATGGACACTAACGAGAGTAAGATGGAAAAAATCACGCCTGAAACTTACGACAAACACATCAAAGCCCTTATGGATATTAGCCGGGCCATTACGTCGGATCTGTATCTGGAGGATATTCTCAAGCTGATTGTGATGGTCACGGCTAAAGTAACCGGCGTTGAGATCTGTTCTTTGTGGCTGATAGATGACACTGTAACGCCTATCAAGATCAGGCTCAAGGCCACCCAGGCCATCGACCCGGATTATGTAAAAGACCGGTCATTAAACATGGAAGAAGGGGTGGTGGGCTTTGTGGCTACGCACAAACGTCCCTTGATTGTAAAAGATGTTTTGAAAGAACCCCGATTCAAGGAAAAAGACATGGCCAAAAAACTTGGACTGGTATCCATGGTCGGCGTACCGCTTCGAGTACAGGATGAAAAAGTAATCGGCGTGCTCAACTGCTTTACCGCCGGGTTCCATGAATTTTCCGAAACAGAGGTAAACCTGATAACCACGGTAGCCAACCAGGCAGCGGCGGCTATAATTAACACGGAACTGATGGTAAAAACCAAGGTGATCCAGGAGGAACTCGAAACTCGTAAGCTTGTAGAACGAGCCAAAGAGATTCTTATGCGTCGGCGCAAAATGAATGGTAATGATGCATTTCGATGGATCCAAAAGCGGAGCATGGATTCACGAAAGTCCATGCGCCATGTGGCGGAAGCCATACTGCTGTCAGAAGAATTTGAATAGAAGTGGTTTTAAAACCTCCCCTCAGGCCCAATTTCTGTGTTGGATCGAGGGATTCAATACTCGAAATATTAAATATATTCCTGCGCTTGAATACCTCGCTCCGCCTTGACTTTGAACCTGATTGAAGGTTTTGAAACCACTTCTAGTATCTTAAATATCTTTTAATAGCCGGTTTGCCGGGGATTTTTTAAGTTCATTGTTAAACGAATGCAGCACTTCCGATATAGATTTTAATTCTGCTGTCTGTGCAACCGGTATGTTATCCACTCCTTTCTGATCCAGAGCGTCAATAATCGATTTTATGGTTATCGTATTTATGTCACGTGCCGGTTGATAGGCTAATTCTTTATTCTCTTTGATATCAGTATTGGAGAAAATTCCGGCTTCACCGAGTTCGTCGAGTATCTGCTGCACCAGACGAATCGGGATCTCCAAAGCATACGATATGTTAGAAGCTGTTAACGGCATCCCTCCTTTTGAAAAAGTGGATATTACAAGATGGGCGATGTTAAGGGTTAGTAATGTTTTAAATGCCGGGCTAATCTGCCGGCAATCCGGTTCAAATTCATACGTATCCACATATTGATATGAAAAAGAGATTTCTGCGCCGAAAAGGACAATCATCCAACTCAATTGCATCCATATCAGAAACAAAGGAAGTGCTGCAAAACTTCCGTATATTGCATTATACCTCGCCATTGCCACTTGAAAATAAATATAGGCCAACTGGGCAATCTGGTAAACGGTTCCGGCCAAAATACCGGCGATAAATCCGGAACTGAAATTGACCCTGGTGTTGGGCATTAAAATATAAGTAAATATAAAAAGTATCCATACCAGACAATACGGCAGGAGTTTCAGCATAACAAATATGACCGGACTAAACACCCCTATTAGCGCTATTTTTTCGGTTATTAATGCAATTTGGGTTGTTATAAATACCGAAACACTGCTGGACATGATAACGAGTATGGGAGAGATCAGAATAATGGAAAGATAATCGCTGAATTTTCTTGCATAAGTGCGGGGTGTTTTAATTTCCCAGATATCATTGAGCGACCCTTCGATATGGCTCAAGAGTTTAATCACGGTCCATAAAAGAAAAACGATGCCGATACCGGCGATCATGCCGCCTTTTGTATTTTCGAGCAGTGAGCGGGCAAAATCAAAAATGCGCGTCATCACTTCTTCCTGCCCCGGGAATTTTTCCAATAGCTGTTTTTCGAGAAGGTTTTGAAATCCGAAGCCTTTTGCGATTCCGAAGGCCATGGCGACCAGAGGAACAATGGAAAGTATGGAATAAAAGGTCAGCGCCGATGCCTGCAATGGACATTGATCCTGTCCAAATCGTCGGGTTGCCAAAAGAAGAATCCGGAGTTGTTTAATGAAAAAATATTTCATTCGGGAAAGATCTTTTTTTCGAATTCTCCAGATATCTATTTTGATAAAATTAATGATTCTCGATTTTAAGCTCATGATGAGTTTTTCAACGGCCCTAATTTCAGAACTCCTGACCTGTATAGGTAATTTCAACGTGATATGAAGATTTAGTCGTAATTTCAGATGCAACAATTTGAACATCGAACCCTGGTCGCCTCTGGCGCCGCCGAAGGCGGGTAAACATCGAACGTTCAACGTCGAACGTCGAATGTGGAAGGCGCTCCTGCCCGTCATCGCGAGCTGTACTCAATGCCCTTCGTCCTTTTGTTGGCTCGCTCAGGCGAGGCGGGCGGGTCGCTTTGTCTATATTATAAATGGTAGAATACATTATTCGATGTTCGACGTTCATCTTTTAAATGCCTTCAAGGTGTAGATTCCTCATTAAAATATGTTGAATCTGAATTTACATTAAGTCAGTATCCCTGAATTTAAGCATGGGTTAATACGGAAACCGGCTAACTGACACAAACCCGACGTATCTCGGTTGTATCGGTCAGCCCTTGCAGCACCTTGGCAATACCATCTTGTACCAGAGTGGTCATACCTTCTTTGCATGCCTGGGTAAAGAGTTCCTCGGGAGAGGCCTCTCTTTTGATCATTCTTTTTATTTCTTTTGTTCCTTCCATCAATTCATAAATTCCGAGTCTTCCTTTATACCCGCTTCCGTAGCACTCATCACAACCCTCAGCCTGGTAAATGAAGGTTTCCGGTGTAAGTTTAAGACCGGAAGAATCGAAATGCTCTTTGCCATAAAGCCTTTTAATATCAGCAATGTCTTCGTCTGAAGGGTGATATTTTTTCTTGCATTTTGGACACAGCACCCTTGCCAGCCTTTGGGCCAGCACCGCTTGAAAAGCATCGGAAAAATTAAGCGGATTGATGCCCATATCTAGTAGACGGGTAACGGTTTCCGGTGCATTATTGGTATGCAAGGTTGAAAATACCAGATGGCCGGTGAGTGATGCCTCAACCGCGATGGAGGCAGTCTCTTTGTCTCGCATTTCGCCGATCATAATTACATCAGGATCGGCCCGTAAAAACGCTCTCATAATTCTTGCAAAATCAAGACCGATTTTAAACTGGCATTGGACCTGCCGCAGGCCAAGTTGGGTAATTTCCACAGGGTCTTCCGCAGTCCATATCTTTATCTCGGGTTTGTTGATATATCCGAGGGCTGAATGAAGCGTGGTGGTTTTTCCGGACCCGGTGGGTCCTACAACCAGGAAGAGTCCGGTGGGTTGGGAAATGACTTTTTTAACGATGTTAAGTTTTTCAACATCCAATCCCACATCGTCAAGGTTTCTGGCGCCGGCTTCGGCCAGAATTCTCAAAACCACGTCTTCATACCCGCCGACAGTGGGGAGTGTGGCAATTCGAAGCTCAAACGGTTTAATCCCCTTGCGTTTGAATTTGATCTTGCCGTCCTGGGGGAGACGCTTTTCAGCAATATCAAGCCCACTCATAATTTTGATTCTTGAAAGAATCGCCCTGGCATGAGTAATCGGCACCTGCAAAAAATTTTGGCAGACCCCATCAATTCTGAAGCGGATGCTGGCAGTCTTGGTTATGGGAGACGGTTCGATATGGATATCCGAGGCCTCTTTTCTGTATGCCGAAATGAAAATCTGATCCACCATTCGTACCACCTGGCTGGAGGCTTCATCAAACTCTTCGACAATCTCGTCTTCTTCATCTTCCTCAAACTCGATATCCGGTATGATATCAAAACTGTCTACAGCATGCTCCTCGGAAAGGTCCCCGGTTTCCTGTCTTTTATCATAAAAGTATTTTATAATTTTTGTGATATCTTCTTTTATACCGACGAAGTAATTGATATTGTTAGTATATATCAGAGCCGATAGGTGATCGGTTTTAATAAGGTCCGTAGGGTCATCAATCAAAATATCCACGGTTCCGCTTTTCATATCCCAATTTAGCGGAACCCAGCTATACTGTAAAAGAAAAGATTGTTTCAGCTTGGTTAACAATTCATAAGGGACCGGCATATCTGGATTAAAGGAAATGAAAGGACACTTGAAGAACAGTGAAAGGGATTTTCCAATCTCTTCCTTTTCTATCCTATTCTGTTCCATAAGGACAGTTTCTACACTCTTTTTTGTTTTTTTGGATATTGCCAGAGCATTTTGTAGCTGGGTAGTCGTAACCAGTTTGGATTCGATGAGGTAACTGTATCTGGAATCATAAGCGCGGCCGCTTTGAAGCAGTTCGGTTCGAGTATGCAATCCTTCATATCCCGGATCGATTTTTTTGACAGACTCGTAAAGTTCTATTGCAAGATCCAAATGACCTCGCTTTTCCATCTCGGCACCCAGCGTGAAATTAATATTGGACTTATCCAAGTCACTTAATTCTCTTTCTTTAATCAGTTTTTCAATGTGATCGACAACCCTGGACGGCGAATGGATTGCAAACAAGCATTCTGACAAGTCTCCGGTGATTTTTTTAATTGGATACTCTTTGTCAAACAGTTTTGTATATTCTTCCACAGCTTCTTTAAAGAGGCCCAATTCCTTTAAAGACGACGCGTTTGCGAGAATTGCGGAAGCTTCCGGAGTCTGACCGAGATGGGGAATGTCCTGATTAAACAAGAATGGATCTTCTTTTTCAACCCGTTCGATTTCATCTTTTAACCGGGTAATTTTTTCCCGGATGTTTTTTTTGATATCGGGATCGAGTTTAGTGAAAACAGAAAGTATTTCCTCATATATTTCAAGGGATTCCGCAAAAAGTCCTTGGGATCTGTAAGTCTCGGCTTCTTTTATTTTTAGATCAACATCCATGTTTTTAATTTCATTAATATCGCCCATTGGTTTAAAGCCTCCGACCCCATTGAATAGACATCCGTCTGACACGATTTCACGTCTCGGAATTTCTACAACTTAATGGAAATATAAGATATTTCTTGAGGCTTGAACGCTTGCCTCGAACATGGAATACTGGAAGAGTGGAATACTGGAAGGTTGGTTTTTAAAAGGATATTATCCATTTTTGTTTTTATCTTCAACACATATTTTACCATTACCCCAACATCGCATTCTCCCAGAACCCTTTATTCCTTTATTCCATCATTCCAATTGGGGCGAAGCCCCTAACTTGGGTTACAGTTTTTCCTTGATTGAGGCGACTGTTAAAGATATTGCTTTCTTAACGGTTTCAACCACATTAAAGCCGGTTACCGTACTTGCTTCAAAAGAAGGTGCCAGTAATTGATTGTTCAAGTCCTTTTCCAGTGTGTTATAAGATAAAAGGGGAATGTTCTGTTCTGCCAGATCTCTTTTGTTATACTGAAACACAAGGGGGGTCTGAAGAAGATCTTTCCCAAGTATAGCCAGATTTTCTTTAAGTTCTTGTAGGGACGCGATATTCAATTCTTGCCTTAACACCATGGAGTCAGCCACAAAAACGATACCATCCACAGCTTTTAAGACCAGTTTTTTAGTGGCATTGTATTTAACCTGGCCGGGTACTGTGTAAAGTTGAACTTTGATTTTATAACCTTTTACCATACCGATTTCCAAAGGTAAAGAATCATAAAACAGGGCATTGTCTCCATTTGTATCTATGGATGCCAGCTTACCTTTGATACGCTTTTCAAATTTATTGTAGATATATTTTAGGTTGCTGGTCTTCCCGGCTCTACCTGGACCGTAGTAAACTAATTTTACCTCAGCCTCCTTTTTATCTGGATTTATTATTGCCAAAACAGTTCCCTCTCACGGTTAAGAAATTCATAGAAAATTCAAGTCAACAAGTGTTTCGAATTTCGGTATTCTAATTTGGTCTGAACATTAATTTTGGTTCAGGCACGAACTTAGGGGCCTCGCTCCAATTGGAATAATGGAATGATGGAGTAATGAAATGATGAGTTCGAAGGAGTTTTTTACAATAAAAAGGTTTAGTTTCGCCATTACTCCCAATATTCCAGTATTCCATTTTGACATCACAAACAGGTTGCCATTGATAAACCTGTATCCTCAAGAAGTTTTAGAATTTCCGATACCTTAAATTATTTAACCCCATGCGAACTTATTGGATTGTAAACCGGTAACTTCTCAATTTTTCTTTAGGTTAACAAATAACACTTTCATTCTGTTTTATCAATAACAAGTTGGCATGCTTCCTTAATGGAGTGAAGGCTCCCGTAATTCTATTGAAAATATTTCTTGATTGATACAAAAATTTCATTCGAATATTTTATTGACTAATATCAGATTTCTTGTCATTTCAATATGATTTGATAAAAATATACTAAAGATGATTTCTATGAAATTAACGCTCGCCATGTCATTCAAAAGAATGAAGCCGTTCTGGATCACCGTCTTTGCATTCGGACTTGTTTTTGCGGTGCTATTTTGTATCCGATTGGATTTGTTTAGTAAATTTCTATATGAACCTCCAAAACCGTTTTTTTTATCCATAGAATCCCCTCTTGAAAGGGACTCATGGATGAATATTTTACAAAATGGTCGTAAAATTGGCGCATCACATACAAGTTTTTTAAAAAGAGAAAATGGGTACCTTCTGAAAGAAACCTTATATATGCGTATCAACACAATGGGACTGGTACAGGATATAAACCTTAAGACAGAAGGGGTACTACATCCTGATTTTACACTCTCTTCATTCGATTTTAATATCAGTTCGGGACGGTTTGTTTTCTCGGCACAAGGGGATGTTTCCGGTAATGTACTTTCAATTAAAACACATGGACTTGAGTCCACGGGTAGTTTCAATATCAAGATTCCGGAAAAGTTATACCTGGCCGCCGGTATAATAAATGCTGTGGATGCTTCCGGAATAGAACCCGGCAACGAAGTTGCTTTTCAAATCTTCGACCCTGCAAGTATGGCCAGTGAACCCGTCAGCGTCAGGGTCATTGAGCATGAAGAGATTTTGAATATGGGAGTAAAAAAAAGGGCCAAAAAGATAGCCATGATGTTTAAAGGAGTAACTCAACTGGTCTGGGTCGGGGAAAACGGCGAAGTGATAAAAGAAAAAGGGTTCCTCGGAATCAGTCTCGAAAAGACGACCCGTGACCATGCTCTTTTTGATCTTCCTGTTGAACCGAGCCAAGATCTTACCATGGTTGTTTCTGTCCCGTCAAATGTGCCGATCAACAATGCCGAGACGCTTACAAGACTGGAGATTGAAATCAGCGGCATATCTTACGACCACCTCAGTCTCGACGGCGGAAGGCAGTCTTTAAGCGGTAATCTCCTTATCGTTAATAAGGAATCAGTGCCGGATGCGACAACTGATTATGACGTAACCGAATTAAAAGAGTCCCAAATTAGGTTTTTAGAGCCTACCCCATTTATTGAATCTAATCATCCAAAGATTCGCAACCTGGTAAAAAAGATTGTTGAGGCCGATGAAACCCCCTTAAATAAAACCATAAAGCTGGTTGACTGGATGAATAAAAATATTGAGAAACGACCTGTTATTTCTCTGCCGGATGCTCTTGCCGTTATTGAAAACCGTGCAGGAGACTGTAATGAACATGCCGTACTCCTGGCTGCTCTTGCAAGGGCGGCGGGCATACCCGCTGAGCTTGAAGCCGGTCTCGTTTATTTAAACGGACGATTTTATTATCATGCATGGAATCTTCTTTACCTTGGGAAGTGGATAACCGTGGACTCGCTTTTTGGACAAATCCCGGCAGATGTTACTCACATAAGGTTTTCAAGTGGAGAACTAAGGCAACAGCTTGATTTAATAACCATTATAGGAAAAATAAAATTAAAGATTATTAAACAGACAAAATGATAGAACTTAAAGCTTTGACCAAAAGATACGGTAATTTTGTGGCCGTGGATAATCTGAATCTTTTGATTCCAAAAGGGGAAATATTCGGATTTATTGGTCCAAACGGCGCAGGAAAAACAACCACAATAAATATGATTGGAGGAATTCTTGCACCCACATTAGGCACCGTTATGATCTGTGGTATAAGTATGGAATCGGACCCGGAAAAAGCCAAGCGTAAAATAGGCTTTATTCCCGAAAGGCCGTATCTTTATGAAAAACTTACCGGCATGGAGTTTCTTAAGTTTATTGCCGATTTGTATGGGGTGGGGGAGGATGTATTTTTAATAAAATCTCAAGAAAAACTGGAGATGTTTTTTTTGTCTGACTGGTCTGATGATCTTATTGAGTCGTACTCTCACGGAATGAAACAACGGCTTGTAATGGCCGCGGCCCTTGTTCATGATCCTGAGGTAATCATTGTGGATGAACCTATGGTGGGCCTTGATCCTTTGGCAATCAAGATGGTCAAGAATCTTTTTCGGAGTCTTGCAAAACAAGGTGTAACTATTTTCATTTCGACCCATACCCTGAAAGTGGCCGATGATATATGTGATCGTATCGGGGTCATCCATAAGGGAGCGCTGATCGCTTCAGGCACTCCTGAGGATTTAAAACGCCAGGTCAATGAAACAGATGCGGATCTTGAACAGGTATTTATTAGATTAACAGAAGAATGAAAAATATCATCACACTTTTAATGCCAAGGATTTGTTCTTTTAAAGGCAAGAGATTTTCAAAAAACAACACGGGCGGTTTATTTAAGCTTTTATTGTTTGGAACCATCGGAATAGTTTTTTGGGGGGGCATATTTGCTGTTTCACTGCGGGTTCTTGGCTATTTCAAGGAGATAGCGGAGCTGGGAGATATCCTTGCCTGCAAGCTGCTTTCCATGATTCTCCTTACTTTTTTTTTCCTTCTTGTTTTCAGCAGCATCCTAACCTCACTCTCCAAGCTGTACCTGAGCAGAGACCTGTCTCTTGTACACTCCCTGCCGGTTCCAAGTTACAAGGTTTTTATTGCCAGGTGGATAGAAAGCACTGCAGACAGTTCGTGGATGGTCATTGTATATACGCTCCCCGTATTTATTTCATACGGCATTGTTTATCAGACCGGTTTTCTTTTTTATATCAATATGGTAATGACACTGTTATCCCTTTCGATCATTGCATCAGGGTTAAGCGCCGTTCTGGTTATAACCGCTGTGAATTTTTTAGCGGCAAGCCGTATAAGAAACATAGGTTTATTCATCGGTCTTTGTTTTTTTCTGGTACTCTTTTTTGCGTTTCGATTTTTACGTCCGGAACGTTTGGTTGATCCCGAAGCTTTTGCAACCGCACTTGTTTATCTTAAAGCCTTAAAGACCCCGGCACCGCCATATCTTCCCAGTACATGGGCATTTGACAGCATGAAAGCCTTGCTTTACGGTAATATCACGGAAGGGATGTTTCAGCTTGCGCTTTTATGGAGTTTCGCCGGAGTAATGGTGTTTATGGGTATAATCATTGCGGAAGCCATTTATTTTAAAGGGCTTTCAAAGACAAGAACCGCACAGATTCGGTTGTTTAATTACAAAGGCACCCGTAGCCGTTTCTTAACATTTTTGTCACGGCCGGTCAGGGCATTTGCGGTAAAGGAACTCAAAACTTTTTTCCGGGACCAGACACAGTGGTCACAACTATTTCTTGTTGCGGCCCTTGTTGTCATTTATATTTATAATTTCAATGTTCTCCCCATTGAAAAAGCTCCCATAAAAACCGTATACTTACAGAATCTTCTCTCGTTCCTGAATATGGGCCTTGCCGGTTTTGTCCTTACCGCTGTTACCGCCCGGTTCGCTTATCCTGCCGTCAGCACTGAAAAGGAGGCGTTCTGGCTGGTAAAATCGGCTCCAATACCACTCGCGAACTATCTTTGGATAAAGTTTATCATCTATTATTTACCTCTGCTGATATTAACCGAAATCCTGATTATCGCAACCAACATTTTGCTCAAGGTTTCCCCTTTTATGATGGGACTTTCCATAATCAACATTTTTTTTATGGTTCCCGGTGTTGTCTCCATGGGGATAGGCTTCGGCGCGGCGTATCCGGATTTTAAATCGGAAAACCCGGCACAAACCGTCACCAGTTTCGGTGGGCTTCTCTTTATGATCGCATGCGCAGGATATATAGCCGCTGTAATCATCATTCAAGCCGGCCCTGTTTACAACCTTTTTATAGCCGGAATAAAAGAAACCCGGTTAAGTGGTTTTATGTGGATATGGATCATCGGATCGTTTGCCGCAGCTTTTATGATTAACATTCTTGCCATAGTGCTTCCCATGAAATTCGGGGAAAAGAAGTTGTCAAGGCTCTTGATTTAAGACGCATGGATATGCCAAATCTTCAGGGGTGATGTTGTCAAAAAAGAATTATGTCTTATCATATTGAGGATTCGAAAAAAACAAAACTTGACATAAGGCAACACTTTAGCTTTTTAATGACATTACTTCGGAAAATGGGAAATTGGGTTATTATAAAATTCATCTTGACATAGGATCTTATAAATACATAACATTTTTTTAAGATAAACACTCCAATATTCCACCATTCCATTATTCCATGTCCAGGCTAAACAAATAAACCCAAAAACAACTTTAATTTCAATGGATTGATGAATTAAGAGAAGTATAATTATATCAGGAGAAAAAAATGGCTGAAACTGACAAGGATGATCTTATCAGTATTATTGAAGAAGATGACAAGGATGCAAAATATCCCGATACGCTTCCTTTATTGTCGGTAAGAGATGTTGTTATTTTTAATGACATGCTCCTTCCACTTTTTGTTGGACGCAAAAAATCGATTCGCGCTGTGGAAGAAGCAGTGGCAAAAGACGGATTTTTGTTAATTGTAACGCAAAAAGATCCGGGCATTGAAAACCCGAAGCCGGATCAAATTTTTACCGTCGGAACTGTAAGCCGGATCCTGCGAATTCTGAAACTTCCAGACGGCAGCATTAAAGCCCTTGTTCAGGGCATTGCTAAGGCAAGGATTCTTAAATACGTTTTAAAAAAATCTTTATATCGTGTAAAAATTGAAACTATTGTTGAGCCTCCGATTAAAAAAATCAGTCTTGAGGTTGAAGCCCTGATGCGGAATATTCGGGAGCACTCCGAAAAGATTTTGGATTTGCGTGGTGAAATGACCAGTGATGTCAGTGCGGTTTTAGAAAGTATCGAAGATCCGGGAAAGCTTGCGGATCTTGTGGCATCAAATCTTAGGTTAAAAATTGAAGAATCCCAGATGTTACTTGAACTGATCGATCCTGTTAAACGTCTCAAGAAAGTAAACGAGTTGCTTGCACGGGAAGTGGAACTGTCGTCAATGCAGGCTAAGATCCAGTCTGAGGTAAGGGATGAAATTTCAAAAAATCAGCGAGATTATTTTTTAAGAGAGCAGGTTAGGGCGATTCATAGGGAACTTGGTGAAAGCGATGACAAAATACAGGAAATAAAGGATTACAAAAAAAAGATTAAAAGCGCCAAGATGTCAAAAGCAGCGAATGACGAAGCGTTAAAGCAGTTGAAACGACTGGAAAAAATGTATCCTGACTCTGCCGAAGCTTCGGTTGTGAGAACGTATCTGGACTGGGTGGTCGATATGCCCTGGAGTAAAACAACCAAAGATGTCATCGATATCAAGCAGGCCAAAAAGGTTCTGGATAAGGACCATTTTGCCCTGGACAAGGTAAAAGATCGAATATTGGAATATCTAAGCGTACGCAAACTTAACCCCAAAATGAAAGGCCCGATTCTCTGTTTTGTGGGGCCGCCGGGGGTGGGAAAGACTTCCTTGGGACAGGCTATAGCACGGGCGATGAAACGAAAATTTATCCGTATTTCTTTGGGAGGCATCCGTGATGAAGCTGAGATCAGAGGCCACCGCCGAACCTATATCGGCGCTTTGCCCGGACGCATATTGCAGGGTTTAAAACAGTGTGGCACAAACAATCCTGTTTTCATGATGGACGAGATTGACAAGCTCGGTTCTGATTTTCGCGGAGATCCTTCATCCGCTCTTTTAGAGGCCCTTGACCCTGAGCAGAACTTTGCTTTCAGTGATCATTACCTTAATTTGCCCTTTGATCTTTCCAAGGTTATGTTTGTTCTTACAGGAAACTTGACCGACACTATTCCGTCAGCGCTTCTTGACAGGATGGAGGTTATTACACTTCCCGGATATACGGAAGAAGAAAAAAAGATAATTGCTCAACTGCACCTTATTCCTCGTCAGATAAAGGAAAATGGTTTAAAGTCCAGAAATATATCCATAAGTTCTGGGGCATTGCATCAGATTATAACAGAATATACTTGCGAAGCCGGCTTAAGGAACCTTGAACGTGAAATAGGATCTCTTTTCCGAAAGGTGGCTCGTAAAATTGCCGAAGGAAATAAAGGGCATTTTCGTATTACAAAAAACAACCTGCAAAACTACCTTGGCGTCGCGAAATATTATCCTGAAATGGATCAGGAAAAGAGCCAGGTCGGTTTATCTACGGGCTTGGCCTGGACCCAGGCCGGCGGCGATGTTCTGTATGTAGAGGCGTCTTTAATCGGCGGAAAGGGAGAGCTAATCGTAACCGGTCAAATTGGAGATATTATGCAAGAGTCCGCTCGGGCGGCCCTCAGTTATGCCCGGGCAAACCTTTCTTTGCTGGGCCTTAAAGAAAATGTTTTTGAAAACAAGGATATTCATATTCATGTTCCGGCGGGTGCAATACCCAAAGACGGGCCTTCCGCCGGCATTGCAATGGCGACAGCTCTTATTTCTGTTTTAGTGAATAAACCGGTAAATAAAGACATCGCCATGACCGGTGAAATTACTCTCAGGGGGAGGGTCCTTCCGATAGGGGGGTTGAAGGAAAAAGCTTTGGGTGCTATAAGAGGCGGGATTCGTACAATTCTTATTCCTGAAAAGAACAAAAAAGAGTTGGCAGAGATCCCGTTGAACATAAAGCGCAAAATTAAGTTCGTTTCTGTAAAAAACATGGATGAAGTTCTTTCACTTGCCATTGAAGGAAATGTTATGCGGAATGGGTGATATGAAAATACTCGCCGTTGATACGGCTACAACGAGCTGTAGCGTTGCGGTGGTCCAAGAAAAATCCCTGTTGGCAGAAATAACAACCGGCAGGAAGCAGACCCATTCCAAGCATTTGATGGAGATGATCAACAGAGTCATGGGGTTGTCGGGTCTGGCACTCTCCGAACTGGATGGTTTTGCCGTTACACGGGGACCGGGTACTTTTACCGGCCTGCGTATTGGAATAAGTTCGGTCAAGGGTCTTTCAGCGGCATCTGGAAAACCGATTGTGGGTGTTTCAAGTCTTGATGCGCTTGCCGTGCAGGCGTCTTATTTTCCATATCTTATTTGCCCGCTTATAGATGCGCGAAGAGGAGAGGTTTACTTTTCACGATACAGGCTTCGGAACGGCCAATTAAAAAAAGAGGGTGATGATCAAGTTTTTCCCCCTGAAAAAGCCATAGTTGATCTTAATGAAGCATGTTTATTTATCGGCGATGGTGCGTTGAGTTACCAACAGATGATATTAAATAAAATGAGAACATCAGCTTTTTTTGCATCTTCTTTTCAAAATACGATTCGGGCGTCAACGGTTGCCTATCTTAGCATGAATAAATTTAAAAATAACGATACGGATGATGTCGGCATGTTTGTGCCGCGCTATATCCGAAGATCAGATGCAGAGCTAAACTTGACAACCGCATAACATGTTAAAATGGGTCACAGGGTAAACGCATTTGATTTCGGTGCAGCGTAGCGACAGCGTGTTTCTCTTGGAAACCGACTGACTGTTTGAAGGGCTTTAGCACGCGTTAGCTCGAGCCGAATCAAATTATAACTAAAAAAATCAATGAAATAATTTAGCGACGAATTGTTCTTAACACCTCCGGCGCGGCTCGGGCTTACGGGTGCTTAAGCACAAGTTTCAGTCGGTTGTAAAGGGATACACGCCGTCGTGGAGCGTTCTTTCTGTATTGGGATTCAAATGCTTTTGCCCTGAAATGGGTCACGGTTATTATTGACAAGTTTTATTTATTTTTGATATATAATATAACTTTTGTTATTTACAATTGACGGCTTCGTAAAAAGTCCAATTTCTGCGTTGCGCTTCATTTCGTGTTCACTGCGGCGTACATAAGTACGCCTCATTCCACAAAATTCGCGACGCCTTGAACTTTTTATTTTGCCGTCTCAATTTTGACTTTTTACGAGTTCATCAAAATTGGATTGTTGTATTATCGGAATAATTTAAGGAAATGCCCGCCTCGGTGCGACGGGTTTGTGAGCAGAAGTAGAAATTACGAAACGTTAACGGAGTTCAGTCAGGGTACATTTAATGAGTGGTTTTTCTTGGTCTGATCCGCCGAACCCCACCGCCTTTGCTGTGGCGCGTGCGGGATATCCGTTTATATTTGCCTCTGTATTTACTACGGCTGTTTTTGCCCTTTTGCAAATGAGTGTTCCGGCGTTGCTCGGGCTTTTTGTTACTTTTTGCATTTGTTGTTTTTTCAGGGATCCGGACCGTGTTATACCGAATTATCCCGGTGCGGTTGTTTCACCGGCCGACGGAAAGGTTGTTTTTGCAGGTCCGGTGGATAACAGTCGGTTTGTTGAGGGGGCGTGTATAAAAATCAGTATTTTCATGTCAATTTTTAATGTTCATGTAAATCGCATTCCTCATGAAGGACGAGTAAAAGCGGTTAATTATTATCCTGGAAAATTTTTCTCCGCCAATTTGAACAAGGCTTCAAAATATAATGAACATAATGCCATATTTGTTGAAACTGAAGACGGGAAAAATATTTGCACCGTTCAGATTGCAGGTCTGATTGCACGGCGCATCATCTGTAACGTGCAGAAAGACGACGATGTTGCCCGCGGTCAACGTTTTGGGCTGATATGTTTTGGATCACGTCTCGATGTTTATCTCCCTCCCGATACAAGATTGAATGTGGCTGTTGGAAACACGGTAAAGGCCGGAACATCAGTTTTGGGAAATTTTATATGAGAAAAACAAAAACAAGTAAAAAACAAAGATCGCATCGCGGAATTTATATTCTACCCAATATATTTACATCCCTAAATCTTTTTTGTGGTTTCTATGCGGTTATTGCATCCATAGACGGCAAATTTATTGCCGCATCCATAGCCATTATTATTGGTGTTTTGTTTGATATTATTGATGGTAAAATTGCAAGAGCTACGAATACCACCAGCAAATTCGGCATCGAATACGATTCTCTTTCAGATCTTATATCTTTTGGCCTTGCGCCGGGTATCATGATATATTTATGGGCGCTTAGACCACTTGGAAGAATTGGTTGGCTGGGTGCATTCCTTTTCATGGCCTGTGGCGCCTTACGACTGGCCCGGTTTAACTCTCAGTTGGGCAATGTAAGCAGCGATCGCTTTGTAGGTCTTCCGATTCCGGCCGGAGCAGGCATGGCGGCAACAACTGTTTTATTTTGTCACAAATTCGGCCTGGCGGGGAAAATACATCCTATATTCATTCTGGTTTTGCTTTATATGCTTTCTTTTTTAATGGTAAGTACTATAAGATACAACAGTTTTAAAAAACCGGAACTGTTTCGAAAGATGAATTTCAATGTTTTGGTTGCAATGATACTAATATTGATTTTTATTGCCGCACAACCATCCATCGCCCTGTTCCTTTTAGGGCTTACTTATGTTACTTCAGGTCCTTTTAATATACTGAGAAATCATAGAAGAATAAAACGGAGAGCGCCCGGAACAATTGAATTAGAGGAACACAATTCGAGTTCCATTTAACAACCATTGTATTAACTCAAGACATGGGTTTTGTGTGAGTACAATAAATAATGTCAGCGAATTGGATATATTACTATGTCAAAAGAATATAATATTTCGGTAATTCCCGGTGATGGCACCGGACCGGAAGTTGTTGCGGAGGGAATCAAAGTCCTTGAAACCGTGGCAAGTAAATTGGATTTCAGCCTCAATTTTAACCCGTACAATTTAGGCGGTGAACATTTTAAAGCAACGGGAGAGATATTGCCGGATAACATACTTGAAACACTGTCAAAGTCAGATGCAATATATCTCGGTGCGATCGGCCACCCTGATGTGAAACCCGGCATTCTCGAAAAAGGCATCCTTCTGAAGCTAAGGTTTCATTTTGACCAGTATATCAATTTGAGACCTGTTAAACTATATGAAGGTGTGGATACGCCTCTGAAAGGAAAGGGGCCTGATGATATAGACTTTGTCGTTGTTCGAGAGAATACCGAAGGCCTTTACGCCGGGGCCGGGGGTTGTTTAAAACGGGGCACGTCGGATGAAGTTGCAATACAAGAATCCATCAACACCCGAAAAGGTGTGGAACGGTGTATCAGATATGCTTTTGAATATTGCAGAAAAAGAAACAAGAGAAAAAAGCTGACCCTTTGCGGCAAGACCAATGTGTTGACATTTGCATTTGATTTGTGGGAGCGGGCGTTCAATGAGGTTGCTGAAGAGTATCCTGATATTGAAACAGATTATGCTCATGTTGATGCCATATGCATGTGGATGGTGAAAAACCCGGAGTGGTTCGATGTTATTGTCACAGATAATATGTTTGGAGATATTATAACCGATCTGGCAGCAATGATCCAGGGAGGAATGGGAATCGCTGCGGGTGCGAATATCAATCCTCAAGGAATTTCAATGTTTGAGCCGATCGGTGGATCAGCACCCAAATATACCGGCAAGAATATCATTAACCCCATCGCTGCCATTTCAGCGGCCCAGATTATGCTGGAGACATTAGGGGAACCAAAGGCCGCCTCCTGGATAGAAGAGGGGGTTGTTAAGGTACTGCGTGATGATCTCAAAAATGTTGGTGCCGGAAAAATGGGATACAGCACGCAAGAAGTCGGGGATCTCGTGGCAGATTATATTAAAGGAAAAAATGGAAAATCATGATGGCTGAAAAAAAATTTAATGTTGCCGTCGCAGGGGCAACCGGTGCTGTCGGGAATCAGATGATATCGTGCCTCGAGGAGAGAAAATTCCCGATCAACTCTATTAAATTATTGGCATCAAGCCGTTCTGTGGGGCGTAAGATGGATTACAAGGGGGATTCCATTGCTGTTGAGGAATTGAAAGAAAGCTCTTTCAAAGGCATGGATATCGCCCTTTTTTCTGCGGGTGGGGGCACCAGCGAAAAATTTGCGCCTTTTGCCGCAAAAGACGGGTGTGTGGTTATCGACAATTCAAGTGCATGGCGGATGGACCCGGAGGTTCCGCTGGTGGTTCCGGAAGTAAATCCTCATGCAGTGGCGCAATACACAAATAAGGGAATCATCGCAAACCCGAACTGCTCAACCATTCAGATGGTTGTGGCGCTGTATCCCTTGCATCAGAAATATGACATAAAGCGGATTGTGGTATCCACATATCAGGCGGTGTCCGGGACCGGCAAAAAAGCGGTTGACGAACTCGATTCCCAGACCCGGGCCATTCTTAATTTCAAGAATTACGAGAATAAGGTTTATCCTCATACCATCGCTTTTAACTGTTTGCCCCATATCGATGTGTTTCTGAACAACGGATATACCAGGGAAGAAACAAAGATGGTGTTCGAGACACGGAAAATTTTTGAGGATGATACCATAGGTATAACAGCGACAACCGTCCGCGTTCCGGTATTTTATGGGCATTCGGAATCGATCAATATTGAGGCCAAAGAAAATATTTCCGCTCAAGAGGTAAAATCTATTCTAAAAAATGCACCCGGTGTTAAAGTTGTTGACGATCCGAAAAATAACGTTTATCCGCTTGCCATTGATGCTGCCGGGCAGGATTTGACCCTGGTGGGTCGTATTCGAGATGATGAATCCATTAAAAATGGCATCAATATGTGGGTTGTGGCTGACAACATCAGAAAGGGCGCAGCAACCAATGCGGTTCAAATAGCTGAAATCCTGGCAAAAGAATACTTGTAAGGAATATAAACTTGGAACAAGTGCCAATTACAAAAGAGGGTTATGAGGCTCTTAAAAAAGAGCTGGCATATCTAAAAAAAGTTGAACGTCCTAAAAATATCAAGGCGATTGAGGAGGCTCGCGGCCATGGGGATTTAACGGAAAATGCCGATTTTGAAGCTGCCAAAGATCGACAGTCCTTTATTGATGCCAGGTTAAGTGATTTAGAATATAAACTGTCCCGGGCAGATATAATTGATTCCAGGACGCTTCCAAATGATCGGGCTGTATTTGCCAGTTCCGTAGTACTTGAAAATACAGATACGGGCGAAGACGTGAAATATCAGCTTGTGGGGCCGGATGAAGCGAATATCGATAAAGGACGCATTTCTGTGCATTCGCCGCTTGGGAAAGCGATCATCGGGAAAAAACCCGGGGACGAAATAATTCTCCAGGCCCCGGGCGGGAAAAGATATTATGAGCTCATAGAAATTTTATAGTGTGAAATTGTATTGAATCCTGGCCCTGGCTTTGGTTATACACAGAGGGGATTTGCTTTATTGAAAGTTCATTGTCTTGTTGAAATTCCAAATATCAAATAACAAACAAATTCCAATGACCAAAATTCGAAATTCCAAACATTATCTCGTCATGGAAGGTTTTAATCATTGAATGTTGGATTTTGAGATTTACCCGCCTGAAGCGGGTTAATTTGTATTTTGGTGCTTAAAATTTGTGACTTTATACGCAAAACTTCAAGCAGAGATATCTATCTCTGACCATAGGACCAATTTTTTAATGTAAAAATAAATAGTAACGGAGGATTTAGTGGCACGTATTACAATAGAGGATTGCCTGAAACGGGTGAAAAATCGCTTTTTACTTGTCAACATGGTGGCCAAGCGTGTAAGACAGATTCGCGAGGGATCGGAATACCTTGTGAGTTCACCAAAAAATGAAGATATCGTTGTTTCAATGCGCGAGATCGCTGCCGGAAAAATTACCGTCAAAGAAGAAGAAAAGGAAAGTCAGTAAGGGACCTATACATACCTTTTGTCCAAAAACAGCAATACATACAAGGTGATTAACAGGGATGTGGGCAAAGCTCTGCACCGGTATGATATGATATCCGACGGGGATAGAATTTTAGTGGCGCTTTCAGGCGGTAAGGACAGCCTGACACTGATGTGGATATTAAGTGAGCGTCTGCCCCGTATCCCAATAGATTATAAGCTGTTCGCCGTGTATATTGACCCTGGGTTTGAGGATGGGTATAGTAAATCTTTTTCAGAATATTGTAAAAAATCCGGTTTTGAGCTAAGAGTTGAACATACGGATTATGGAATTTTAGCACACAGCTCCCGAAATCGGAAAAATCCATGCTTTTTATGTTCCCGTTTGCGAAGAAAACGACTTTTTGAAATTGCGGATGAGCTTGAATGCAAAAAAGTGGCTCTCGGTCATAACAAGGATGATATCATTGAAACCCTGTTTTTGAATATATGCTATGCCGGAGAAATAAGTACTATGGTTCCTTCCCAGTCTTTTTTCCAGGAAAGGTTCACAATAATAAGGCCGCTATCCTTTGTTGACGAGGACGTTATCAGACGTTTTGCACGAGAAAAAGGTTTTCCGACTTTCGTTAACTCGTGCCCAACCTCAAAAGTTTCGAAGCGACAGGAGATAAAAACATTTTTGAAACAACTTTACAGAAGTAACAGGAAAGTAAAGGGGAATATTTTCAACGCAATGAGTCATGTAAAAAAAGAATATTTACTCAAATGAAAGATATTCAGAATCAGCACGACACTCGCAACATACCTATCGATAAGGTCGGCATAAAGGATCTTAAATATCCCATAACCGTACTGGACCGGAAAAACAGAATTCAACACACGGTAGCTTCCATATGCATGTATGTTGATTTGCCCCATGAATACAAGGGGACCCATATGAGCCGCTTTGTGGAAATACTACACATGTTCCACCCGGAAGTTGCCCTAAGAAAAATTTCCGGAATTCTTGAGGAGATGAAAAAATATTTAAATGCAGCATCGGCAAATATTGAGGTAACGTTTCCCTATTTTATTAAAAAAGAATCTCCGATCACTAAAACTGTGGGTTTGATGGACTATTCATGCAGTATTTTAGGGTCAAGCAATTCGGAGGGTAAAACCGACATTGAACTTGTTGTTGTTGTTCCCATCTCTTCTGTTTGCCCCTGTTCCAAAGAAATCAGTGATGCAGGCGCTCATAATCAGCGTGGAAATGTCCGGCTGAGCACACGATTTAAAAAATTTATCTGGATCGAAGATATGATCGAACTGGTGGAAAAATCCGCTTCATGTGAAGTATATTCCATCCTGAAACGGGCGGATGAAAAGTATGTGACTGAAAAGGGGTATGAAAACCCTAAATTTGTCGAAGATATTGTGCGGGATATCGCTGATAAATTGAAAAAGGACAGTAACATCACCTGGTTTTCCGTAAGTGCTGAAAATTTCGAATCCATTCACAACCACAGTGCTTATGCTTCTATTACGAACGGGAAACGTCCACGTCTTTAACCCAGGTCATGTAAAAGTATGTCAATGATCGGTTTGGTCGTCTTTCCCGGAGTATTTAGCAACACCACAAAACAATACAATTCTCCTTTAGCATTTTCAATATAGCCGGCCATGGTATGGATGCCCTTAAGGGTCCCGGTCTTATAAAATGCGTTGTCCCTCCGGCGCATAAGAAAATGGTACGGTTCAAACACGTTAAGAATCTTGTAAAGGTTTTTTGCCGAGATCCGATTGCTTCGGGATATTCCGGAACCCTCCACAATGGTGACATTATCGATTTTGAGATTGTTTTTTGCGTAAGTTGATGCTGCGCGAATGCCTTTTTCCAGAGTTCCGGGAGGACCGTAAGCCTTTGCTCCTGAGGCAATTAGCAACTGGTTGGCAATAAAGTTGTTGGAATATTCAAGAAGCGTTGATAAGACCTGTATAAGCGAGAACCTGGAAAGGTATCTAAAAATAAGTTTGTCGCATTTTTCAACCCGTCCCATTCGTATTTTCCCGTTTGACTTTATTCCTTGTTTTTTCAGAAAATATAAAAAAAGATGACCGGCATAGAGTGTCTTTTCATTTTTTTGGCGGGAAAGTATAATTCTCCCCCGATCCATGGCAGATGCGGTTATTCTTGACAATACAAAAGGTAAAAGAGGGGTTTGGGTTTCTCCACTGACATAGGCTCCATTTTTGTCTCGTCTGAAGTTAACCGTGTTAAAATTGACACACAAAGCTCCGTTAGGGGCATCGTAGGGTTCGTAAGAAGATGCAACCCCGGGGATTAAGACAGGGGACTTGAAATACGAATCATCCAAAACCAGATCGTTAATAATTGTTGGTTTAGTTTCAAGATATAGGATGAGGTTGTTAACAATTTCCATGAGTATTTCCGAAATGAGAAGAGGATCTCCATATCCTTTTATTTTGAGAGTAGAATCTTGGTTCTGGTAGAACTCTGTGGAAAATCTGTACTCCGGTCCAAGATAATGCAAGGCGACAAGAGCAGTGAAAATTTTCAGGACAGAGGCCGGAACAAGTTGATTATCGGCATTTTTTGAAAAAACAATTCGGCCTTGAGGATTTACAACCAGAATTGCATCATGATTTCCCACAAAACTATTTAAATCATCGAGGGGTTTGGCATAAAGATTTTTTGTCCATAAAGATTGTAAAAAACAAAAAAGAATCAGGAAAATAAACATGAAAGAGTTGAAAGGACTACGGGTTTTTGATGTGAAATGCATGGGATGTTAGTTTTATTAATATTCTGTATTTCTTATGATATTATAATGATATTATAAAATAGATAAAGTTTATCATAAGGAATTTGGTCTATTTGCTTTCCACGATGAGGGTTACCGGCCCGTCATTGATCAAACCTACCTCCATCGTAGCTCGGAAACGGCCGGTTTTTACGGAAACACCTTTTTCCCGAATCTGCTCGATAAATCGTTCGTACAGTTTGACAGCTTGGTCCTGTCCGGCGGCATGTACAAAGGACGGTCGCCGTCCTTTATTACAGTTTCCCAGTAAGGTAAATTGGGAAACAACCAGCATTTGACCGCCGGTCGAGAGTACCGAACGGTTCAGCTTACCGTCTTCGTCTTCAAAGATTCTCAAGTTTACAATTTTTTCCGCAAGATAATCGGCATCATCGGATTTGTCTGGTTTTGCAACACCTAACAATACCAGAAGCCCGTCACCAATTTCAGCGACAACCCTGCCGTCTACGGTTACAGAACTCGACTTTACTCTTTGTACTACTGCACGCATTGCTATACGTCCCGGAATATATACAACTGGCCGTTTTGCCTTACCTGTCCTCAATTGACTGTGAATAGGTCGAATAATATTAAACTAAACAGCAAATGTCCAACCATTGTTTTAATTTAAAAAAAGATAATAAAAAAACACCGATAAGACAGTATTACCTTATTGATATATATAAGAAATAAACAGCTTGAATGTCCTGAATTAATAGTGCATACTATTTTTAACCACTAAATATAGTTTTTCAGAAAGCACTGCTTTAAAGTAAATGTATTTCAAAAGGAATGAGTCCTATGAAGAAGATGGCGGGAGAATTGCCTGCGGTCAAAAAACATTTTAATATGATACTGGAAAAAATATCAGAGGGTGTTATAGAGATTGCTTCTGATGGAAGAATCCTTTATGCCAACGCAACAGCGCTTTCCTTTTTTAAAATTTCTGAGGAAAAATTATTAGGTTCCAATTTAGTCGAATTGTTTGCCGGAGATGACCGTCAAAGAGTGCTTAGACTTTTGAGAGAAACCGGTAAACAACCAAACATCCTGGTAAGCGATTTCTTTCTGAGTCTGAACGAGTATCGGGTTAAGTTAAATATTCTGTCTGTAGATAATGACGGGCCTATCCATATCATTATCCTTAAAGATGTAACAGAACAAAAACGGGCAGAGGAGATGATACGGTTACGAGACCTTGAACTGAAGTTGCACAACCAGGCAAGCCAGGCCCTTAATTCCAGCCTGAATCTGGATCAGGTTCTGGTTACGGTTTTAGAAGAGGTTCGTCGGTTAATGGATATTGTGGGCAGCTCTATATGGTTAACCGATGCAGAGACCGGAGATCTGGTCTGCCGGCAAGCCACCGGTGCTTATGGAGAAACTTTACGCGGATGGCGGCTGGCACCCGGTGAAGGCCTGGCCGGCTGGGTGGCCGACCATGACGAAAGCTTGATTTCACAAGACACTTATACAGATAAGCGTCACTATAAAGAGGTTGACCTCAGCATAGGACGGGATATGCATTCGGTTCTGACGGTTCCGATGCGGATCAAAGGAAATGTGATCGGAGTGGTTCAGGTGGTGGATATGGAATCAGGGCGCTTTGACGAAACAGACTTGACGTTACTGGAGACGCTGGCGGGATCTGCTGCGATTGCTATTGAGAACACACGGCTGTATGAAAAAGGACAAAAAGAGATTGCCATCCGTAAAAAGACTGAAGAGGCGCTCCGCGAGAGTGAGAATAGATATCGTACGGTTCTTGAAGCAAATCCGGATTCCGTGATTGTTTATGACATGAAGGGCAGGGTAACCTATTTGAACCCAACATTCACAAGGGTTTTTGGGTGGAGCCTGGAAGAACGTTTGGGTAAAAAAATGGATATGTTTGTACCTGAAGAGGATTGGCCTACCACGAATTTAATGATAAAAAAAGTGCTGGCTGGAGAAGATGTTTCAGGATTTGAAACCCGCCGATTCACTAAAGCAGGTGATATTATCCCGGTCAGCATAAGTGGAGCCATATTTAATGATCGTGACGGAAATCCCGCAGGAAGTGTGGTAAATTTACGAGATATCGGTGAGCAAAAGAGGTTAGAGGCTCAGATCCAACAATCCCAGAAAATGGAGGCAATTGGGACTCTGGCCGGCGGCATAGCCCACGATTACAACAACCTGCTTATGGGCATTCTGGGGAATCTGTCTCTCATATCTCTTGATTTTGATTCCAGCCATCCATACTATGCCAAACTAAAGAACATCGAGAAATATGTCCAAAGTGGGACAGAGCTGACCAAACAGCTTCTGGGATTTGCCAAGGGAGGAAAATACGAGGTCAAACCGGTTGACCTTAATGATCTGATTGAGAAAAGTTCCGAGATGTTCAGCCGAACCAAGAAGGAAATCAGAATTTGTAGAAAATATCAAAAAGAGATTTGGTCCGTAGAGGTAGATTCCAATCAAATTGAACAGGTATTGTTAAACCTCTATGTTAATGCCGGACAGGCCATGCCCGGTGGCGGAGAATTATATCTCGAGACAAACAATGTTACGCTCAATGAAGACCATGTCAGGCATTTTTCTGCTAAAACCGGCAATTATGTTAAGATATCGGTTAAAGATACGGGAGTGGGTATGGATGAAGATACCCTAAAAAAGATATTTGATCCCTTTTTTACCACAAAGGACAGGAGCGTGGGAACCGGACTTGGGCTTGCTTCTGCTTACGGCATCATTAAGAACCATGGGGGTATGATCAACGCTCATAGTGTGACCGGACAAGGATCCACCTTTGACGTTTACTTGCCTGCGTCATCAAAGAAGATTGTACGAAAAGAGGATGTGAACCGGGAGGCCTTAAAGGGATCTGAAACGATTCTTCTAATAGATGATGAAGATATTGTAATTGATGTTGGAGGACAGATTCTTGAAAGACTGGGATATCGGGCAGTAACGGCCAGAAGTGGAAAAGAAGCCATTGAGATCTATCGGGCAAATAAAAATCAAATTAATATGGTTATCCTGGACGTGATCATGCCTGACATGGGGGGAGGGGAGACCTATGAAAGGTTAAAAAAAATAAATCCTGATATTAAGGTGCTTCTTTCCAGTGGATACAGTATAAATGGACAGGCTTCTGAAATAATGAACCGCGGGTGCAACGGCTTTATTCAGAAGCCGTTCAATATGGAACAACTGTCCATGAAAATTAGGGATATCCTGAGCAAGGGGTAATTGTTCTTTGATCAAAGAAAAGAGTATGATTTAAAGCGGTTGAATCCCGATACACGCCGTCGCTACGCTGTACCGAAATCAGATGTTTACCCTGAGCGAACTAACGTGTATTCTTGACAAGAACCGGATACAAAAGTATTCTGAAATAGACGTTGATAGACAACAGAGATATACAACAGATAAAATTCCATGGAGCAGAATATGGAGAATAGTTCCGCGGTTTCTTTTAAAGGACAGTTTTTAATGGCTATGCCGTTATTGCTTGATCAAAATTTTTATCAAACCGTTACCTGTATTTGCGAATATACTCCGGCAGGAGCTGTGGGACTTGTTATAAACAGGGTTCATCCTTCCCTGTCCGGCAAGGATATTTTTAATGAACTCAAAATAGAGTCTAATTTTGGTGCAGAATCGATTCCGGTTCATATTGGCGGACCGGTTCATATGGGAGAAATATTTGTCCTCCATAGCTCTCCATTTGGCTGGGAGGGTTGTTTTATGGTGACTCCTACCCTGGCAATGAGCAACACCAGAGACGTCTTAGAAGCGATTGCAATGGGCAGAGGGCCGAAATCTTTTATTGTCGCATTAGGATGTGCAGGCTGGGGCCCGGGACAGTTGGAATCGGAAATCAAGGAAAATGCCTGGCTCACCTCTCCTGTTTTTGAAGAGATTATATTTGACTTGCCGATTGAAACAAGATGGGAGGAGGCTATGAGAAAGGTGGGGGTAGATCCGGCCATGCTTTTAGCTACATCAGGTCATGCATAGACAGCTCACTTTTTTTACCATCAACATTTTTTAAGACACATTATCCCTCTCTATCTTCAATTTTAAGCTTTCGTATATATTTTCTGCTGTTATCGTCTTCCTTTTTATTTCATTTAATTCACAGCCTGATTTGTCGTATTTTTTAATTTGTTTGATAGTCTTTATGAAATATTCGGACCGACGGCGATTAGCAAAACCATCTATTCTATTTTTGTTTTGCTTTATTTTTTGTTTTCTTTTTTTTAAGACAGATTTTGTCTTTCTTTACAAATGCACAGAGTTTGGGATTATAATATTCTTTGCAGTTTAAGGGATTATACAGAGGGCATTCAGGATGTTTTTCTGACATAGACGAATTGTTCCTTCATTATTTATTTTTTATCCTAAAAAACGAACGATTCCTTATACATCTGGGATCAATAAATTTATAACATGAAAACTTAATTTTTACAAGGGGGTATGTTCTTTGTTTTCATTAAGCACTTTTTACTCAATTTACACCGATCTTTTGCGTATCAAAGATCTCCGAAAATTCTCGACATATCCACGAGTATGCCTGCGGTTTTCGCGAACCCCTATGCATCAGGATCCCAACATATCTCTTGGCAATATTAGTTAAAAATAAATCGCTTTGACAATTAATTTAATACATTGTAATGCAGGCTAATGATTTCGGTAGGTTATATTGAATTTGCTATGCTTGGGTGCATATAGGGTGCATTTGGGTGTATCGGATCATCAAGACCGTCAACCTCTGATTTCTTCTTTCCGGGCATCCAATGGTAATAAGTATCCATTGTGAATTTTACCGAATGATGTCCGAGTTGGTTTGAAACATCGGCAACATTATCACCTTTTTCTAATCTCAGCTTTGATAGCTTTGTGATGCATGGGAAAGTCTCCTTATGGTATTTTTTTTGCTGAAAATTTACCAAATTATAGAGGTTTTCTCATGCTTAAGCAACTGATTTCTTATACTTATTCTTAATTTGTTTTAACACCCTTTAATGGTGTTGGTGTAACGTTCAAAATAGAAAGCCAGGTGCAAGAATTGGTTTTAAAAAGTTTTGTAGACATGATTCAAACATGATATCTGTATGTTAAATGTTTTATTGATGACCGAGATACTGGCAAGTTATGTAGCCAGTTTAATTATGTTGTGTCTTTAATTCCCATGTAATTTCATTTCATTCCTAAAAAGTTTTTAAAAAAAAAACCACTTCTAATTCTTTTTATTCCGTCTTTTTTCATATCCCCTGTTTGCATGGACTTCATAAAATATAATTTGCAGTTCCGATTTGATTCCTCACCATTTCCTCCGGCAATATAGTTCTATC